>Ga0210056_1001468_pt1 | contig 20527 bp, 18 predicted proteins | sample CryGeyCG2014_080_2_FD_183965 | JGI IMG/M metagenome (GOLD analysis project Ga0210056, IMG submission 183965) | Groundwater microbial communities from aquifer - Crystal Geyser CG07_land_8/20/14_0.80 (SPAdes) (version 2) | ecosystem: Environmental > Aquatic > Deep subsurface > Groundwater | place... | reverse complement strand
GGAGCCAACTGGCTCGGCCCGGGCAGCCTACACACCCGATGAAGCAGAAGCCCTTCTTTCTGGAACGTCATTTCGACAGTGGAAGACCAAGCGAGGGTTTGGCTGGATGTTTATCTGGGGAGGCAAAAATGAAAAATGATAATAGGTCTGTAGTGCTCTAGCAAGCAAAAGGCAACTGGTCTTCCCAACAATTTGGCTGAATGTGCACACGTATATTAGGTTTGCGTTCAGTTTATCTGGCTATTTCAATACCACCAATCTGGCGGAGAGTCAGAACCGTTGGCATACCACCAGTCACTGTAACTAGTCTCACTTCTCCAGAAAGTCCAAGATGCATACATCCCTTCATCTGAAACGGCTATACCTACACCGATATGCTTAATGTGTGGACAAAGTAGCCAAGTTCTATGTTTGGGGCTTCCCATCCAACTGCTAACAATGTCACTCGCTGTGTTGTAATATAAAGAACCTGGACCTCCTCCCCAGCAATTTTCAGCGTAGGGTTCGTACATGGAGGAGTGAAAAAGTTCACCTCGCCTAGCCATTTCTCTGCTGTGTTCCCTTGCTATTTCGTGTAACTCGTCATCCCAGATGAGTGGTGCTATGTCTCGGGATGACCTTTCCGAATTCACGAGTGTAAGAACCTCACGCTCTAGCGTTTCTATCTTGCTTCGTGCTTTCTCTGCTTCTTTTACATTGCTAATGAAAGGTTTAGCCTCATTTACGGCAATGGCAAAACTCATTCCCTCTACTGCCTCACCTACAAATTTAAAAGTTACTATGCCTATCACGTCTCCGTTGAAGTTTATCAACGGACCACCGCTATTCCCTGGATTGATGGCAGCGTCCGTTTGAACATAGCGTACCGAGTCGCTGTAGCGGAGGGCCGAAATTACTCCCCTAGAAATAGTGGCATTACCCTCCAAACCGAGAGAATAACCTACGGCTATGACCTCTTCTCCGCTTTCCAGTCTATCAGAATTACCAAGCGTTACTACTGGAAAATCAAACCCGCTGGCTGTAATCTTGAGAATTGCCAAATCTCGAAGTTCATCTCTGCCAATCACACTACCTCCGTATTGTTCTCCGCTTATAAACGTGATTGTTGCTGATTCGACATCTTCAACAACGTGGTTGCATGTGAGTATGTAACCTGACTTATCAATAACCATTCCTGAACCCATGCCATCCTCAACCTCCACCCTGACCACTGCAGGCTCAACCTTCGCTACAGCACTAGTTACATCCCCCTGTGCCGGGCCGGTCTCCTTAAGGAATTCGGCGACCTTTCCAGCTTGAGTTGTAATAACATCCAAGGAAGTATCCTTGTAGGTGGCTAGGGGTTCAATGCCTGCAAAAGCACATATCAGAGTAATTCCCACTACTGAAAAAAACACTAGCTTGAAACTGGGTTTTATCCGTTTATATTTTCGGCTACGCAATACTGAAATAATCCAGATTAGGAATCCAATCTCTAATAGGAGCGTTACGGTACCTGATATCGGATCACTTTGGTGGGTAAATAGGAGGTAACCAGTCCAAGTTGCCAACCCTAAGCCGGCAATAACTAGGAGACTTAGAAATAGCTTACGAATCTTCATAAACCTTGACCTATACTCGATCGCATCCCTTAGGGCTAAACCAGCTATAATCAGTCCTCCGGCAAGAACCAAAATACCCCATGTGTTTGGTGCCCCCCAGATACCAAGCAAAATTGATACTCCAACAATGACGATAATAGCTCTAACAATATTTACCGCCAGTATGGTGGCAGGTTGGGGAGCTTTTACTTTAGCCAAATAAGACCTCAGTTTAGGTAAATAAAGATTGACCATCTTTTCACTTAGGCTAATAGCTACCCATATTAGGGAGAAAACAAACAGGCTGGCTATTATCTTGCCAGCTATCGTTGTGGCTTCTGATGGTAATGCCGAAATTTGAATAGCTATATAAGCGCCTAATAAAAGGAACCAGTGTAGGAAAGGGTTACGTGTCTTCTCAATAACTAATTGTCTTCCTTCCCACTTCGTCTTGAGTAGCCACTGGTTGAAAGCATCATAGGCAATCCTTCTAAGCCACAGACCAGCGACCCAGAAGGCAACGAAGACCAACACTGGGATAGCTACTGCGAGCCAATTGTCGTTTATCCACTCAATTAACTGAATCATTATGCTTGCTTACTCCCGCTACTGCTAATTATAAATCCACCAGTGGAAAATAGAGAATTACACTCCCCTTAAATGACTCACACTCTACATTCCTCAAATCTAGGCCCAGCTTACATAATTCGCTTTCAGTATAAATGAGGTAGGCGTTAGATACCAGACCATAGTCGACAAGAGGGTTAACTTTGGGGATAACAAAGATGTTATCCTACCTCTGGCCAGCATTCTGACAGTTTGTATAATCAGGAGTGTACATTCCACTCTTCATTGACCTCTTGACAAAGTTTGAAACTTATGATAATCTTTTGATAAACTATAGTGTATAATAGATGAAGGAGGCTGAAATGGAAGAAACAGGTATAGTTATAAGGTGCATGTACAATAATCAAGGTTGGAAAGCGCCTTGCATTAAGCCTGGGGAAGACCCGGAATGTGAGCTGTGCTTTAATCCACTCGTGGGGATTAGGCCACCAAAACGAGGCGATAAAATCTGCTCTGGTCATTGTTGGGAACGCTATATATGTACCGATTACAGGTGGGGGTGTTATCCCAAAGGTAACACCTTTGCCCGAGCTTACAAAGGAATGAAGGTATTCTTTGTCTACAAGCACTTTGCGGGTGACTATACAATCTGGGGCACTACCATAGTGGTCAGCGTAGATTCGAAGCCCATGCAGACCGGTAAGGACTTTGAAGACGGCCATAAATTTATCCACTTTGAGCCTTTTGAACAGTTGCCAAAGGAAGAATGGGTATCAGGCCTATCTGATAAGCAGTTGGTTGGTGCAGAGTGGCGTCAGGGCCGTTTTCGTTATATAAATAGAGATCAGGAATTACACCTAGAAAAGCTAATCAAAGGGGAAACATCTGAAATAACTCAAGGCGGCGCAATTACCACCCTACCATCAGGTACATCTATCTTGAATATTGAAGTGAGCCCACACATCAACGAAAGGCTAGAAGAAATAGCCCACCAGGAGGGCAGACAGAAAGATGAGATTATTCGCGAAGCTATTGCAGAATGGTTAAAGGAAAGAGAGAGGTGAGAAAGGTTATCTTCTAAACGAGATAGGTGAGTCTTTGCGTGCTGTGTTTGAGGTCGACGATGAGGAAGAGGACGCCACCTAGAATCCATAGTCAACAATCTGACGTTCTGTTCAATTCGAGAAACGACTCGATGATTTCATAGCGATATATCCAAAAAGCGCAGTGAATTTTGTCATTAGAACATAGGTAGGCTCTGGTAGAAGATAGGCACTCCTCAATTGGCAATGTTGCTTGCAATTATATAAGTATGTAGAATGACAATTAGAGTGCCTCAAAGCGTAAGGGTAACATCGCACAAGACCATTTGAGTCCTCTGTATGAGAGACTTGCAATGGACAAGCTCAAAGAAGCGATCTATCTAGCAACGTCAGGGAGACTTGAGGAAGCCAAAAAAGGCTTCGAAGAAATCCTGCTTGAAGATCCCAAGAATGCCGATGTCTTATATAACCTAGGGATGTGTTTTACTGACCTAGGCCAGCCGCACAAAGCTGTGATAGTTTTAAAGAAATCCATAGAATATAATCCTAAACATTCCAACTGTTATGTAGCCCTTGGTTACGCTTACACCAGCTCTTCTATCGCCTGTGGTTGTGATTATCTATAATTATACGGCTGTTTAGCCCCGGGCTCTTAAAGGAGGGTGGAGATGGAAGTAGTGCAAAGGTCGTTCATACTCAGTGAAGCCGAGAAGGTGTGGTTGACTAGTAACCAGCACTTTGATCATGCTAACATCATTAAGTATTGCAATCGTCCGTTCACTTCTGTTGAGGAGATGAACGCAGCCCTCCTTAACAATTGGAACAATGCTGTTGCACCCAGCGATTTGGTTTACTTCTTGGGTGACTTTTCCTTCGGCAGGGGTTCGCGTAGTGTGAGGTGGTGGTTGAAGCGATTACACGGTCAAATTGTCTACATCAAGGGCTCGCACGACCACGGTATAAGGACTACGAGTACGATACCCAACGTACTCCGCGTAGTCCTGTCGGAGATAGTGTCCGTGAACTCGTTGGACTTTCTCTTGGTACACGATGCGCACGATGCAGTTGTGAATGGTTGGAATGGGTGGATAATACATGGGCACAATCACGATAACAGACCTTTTATGGACGCTAGAAGCATGCGCATAAACGTCAGCGTCGAGGCGATTGACTACAAGCCGATTACTTTGGCTAAGGTGTACAAAGAGGTAGTTGGACTGTAAATGTTCCTATCCTGATGCGGGTACGTCTTTGCGAAACCTTGTTATACAATGGGGACATAGAATAAGAAAAGGGGACGAAATGAGGAGGGTTTTGGTGTGAGGTCAAGCGTAGATACTGCAAGGAGAGTTCATACTTTGATAAACGCCGAAAGGAGAAGACGGGGGTTGGGACCTGTCTACTGGAGCAGGGGGTGTGCAAACTACGCGCAGAGTTCTGCGGATAGTTGCGCAGAGATGGGTCGACTTGTCATGCTCGCCTTTTGTACTGGGATGGTGGTGAGAATCTCGCTTTTGGTAGTAGGCACTTTACTCCCAGAGCAATCGTTAATTGTTGGATGCGCAGTAGGGCAGGCCACAGGGATAACCTTCTGAACCCGCGAGCTACGATGGCCGGCGTAGGTGTTGCGAGAACGGGGAAGGGAACGTATGTAGCTTGGATATTCAGCAGGGTGCCACCAACATACCCCGATTGTCCGGGGTATAGGGTTCGTCGGCAGCGGGGCGGATTTTTCAGGAAGATAGCAAAGTTTTTGTTCGGGAAGTGAAATATAGGTGAAGTAGCAGTAGATTTCAATGAAGACCGGAGGAAAGGGCAATGAAACCTGGATCATTAATTTGCGATAGGTTGGATCTTAACACCAGAGAGAACATTGATGGCCTGCATCGCTTGTTGCGGAAGATCGCTAGTGACAAGAGAAACTACCGCACTTTAACAGTCGAGGGCAATTATTACTTTAATCTACCTGAACAAGTCGCGCCAGAGTCTCCTGGTTGGTACGTGATCTTTGATAGTGATAGCGCCAAACCTTTGTATGTGGGAGAAGCTAACAATCTGAATCGTCGCCTTAATTCGCGCCAAGGCAGCTTGGATAACTTCGCGAATTCCCAACGTAAGGCCGACGCAGAACGAAACTTCATCAAGCGCTTCTATACTATTGGTCTACTAAAAAACCTGAAAGTGCTTCTCATTTCAGAAGGCGAGGTATGTCAAGCCTTCAAACTCCCATTCCCTTTAAGTACCGTTGACCATATAAATATAGAGAAGTTTATCAGCCTCTTTAGGTGGCAATTGTAACTGAATTCATTCCTGTGTATTTAGATTCCTCTAGGAGCCACTCTAAAGTAGCATACCCTGCACCTAGTTTCTTGCGCCGTGAGATTTAACCAATCCTAGGGCGCTGTCCATAATAGACTAAACAAAGCTTATTTTGTTACTTGTTACACATTCTAGCGTTTTGTGCAATTTGGCAAATACACTATAATTAAACCTGCGTGGAGGTAATAAGAAATGTCTGAGATAAAGGTGGATTGCACAGGTGAAACCTGTCCGATCCCTTTAGTTGAAACCCGGAAGGCCTTAAGAAAAGCAAAAGAAGGTGACATTGTGGAGGTTATCGGAACTCATCCTTCTTCTAAAAAAGAGATACCAATGGCCGTCAAAGCTCTGGGGCTGGAACTTATGGACATTCAGGAGAAAGACGGAGTTTGGAAAATAAGGATACGCAGGTAGAAGGAGGAAGTAACTATGGCTAATAAGGCTACTATTGTAGTTCATAGCGGTGATATGGACAAGGTTTACAGTGCCCTTATTATAGCTAATGGGGCACTGGCGATGGGGATGGAAGCATCGCTCTTCTTTACCTTTTGGGGTCTTCAACGCCTCAAGAAAGGCGGGTTGGAAAGGGGACCACTATCAAAAATGAACATTCTAGGCCTCGGCAAGTGGATGGTTAAACGGAGGATGAAGAAGGCTGGTGTGGCCTCTTTAGAGAAGCTCCTGCAGGACTTCACGGAGCTTGGGGGTAAAATCATTGCCTGCGACATGACTATGAAAATAATGGGGGTAAAGAAAGAAGACCTCCGTGATGATTTGATATCAGATTACGCTTCGGTGGGCACTTACATAAATGAGGCTAAAGAATCAAGTGTGACCCTCTTCATATAGGCAGGAGGGAGGTATGTTGGACAGACGACAGGTATATCTGGACAACTCAGCAGTCACCCGGCTGGATGAACGGGTACTGGAAGCAATGAAGCCGTATTTCTTCGATAAGTACGCCGTTGCCACCTCGGAATTTGCCTACTCTCAGGGCATAGAGGCTCGAGAGATACTGGACGGTGCTAGAGAAGCCCTGGCTGCGGCTCTGGGAGCAGCGTCTGGAGAGCTTATTTTCACCTCAGGAAGCACCGAATCCTCAAACATTGCCCTGAAGGGAGTAGCCCTGGCTCTTGGTAATAGCAAAGGGAAGCATATAATTGTGTCGAAAATCGAGGATTTTCCGGTACTTCACAGCGCAAGAGCCCTTGAGAAGCAGGGCTTCCGGGTGACCTATCTGGATGTAGATAGTGACGGCTTTGTGAATCTCGACAAGCTTAGAGATTCCATCACAAATGAGACCATTCTGGTTTCTATCCAGCATGCCAACCAGGAGATTGGCACCATTCAGGATATCGCTAGTATTGGTCGTATCTGCGGCGAGAAAGGGACTCTGTTTCATACTGATGCGACTCATACCTTCACCCGGGTTCCCCTCGATGTCAGGAGGATACCTGTGGATTTAATCACGGTATCCGCCCATACTATCCATGGGCCGAAAGGCATCGGAGCACTGTACGTTCGTCAAGGGACAAGAATAGCCAAGTGGGTAGATGGGGGATTTCAGGAGTTCGACCTTCGGGCGGGGCTGGAAAACATACCCGGTGCAGTGGGATTCGCCAAAGCGGTAGAATTGGTCACGCCAGAAGAAACAAAGAGGTTACAATCAATGCGTGACCGTATTATTGACCGTATACTTGCCGAGATACCGGATACTACCCTCAATGGCCACCGCTGGAAGAGGCTCCCGCAGAACGCTAATATTTCGTTCCACTTCATAGAGGGTGAATCTATCACCCTGCATCTCGATATGCACGGTTTTGCTGTGAGCACCGGCTCTGCCTGTTTCAGCCGCTCTCTGGAGGGCAGTCACGTTATCTTTGGGATAGGTGGTGACCACGAAAGGGCACACGGGTCAATTCGTTTTACCTTCGGGCGTTACAACACTATGGAAGACGTCGACGCCGTGGTTCAAACGCTGGCAGAGGTGGTGCCGGAGCTGAGAAATATCAGCCCATTGGGCAAACGAAATAAAGAGTAGGAGGATTAGAGATGAGATTTCCATATAGTGAAACGGTACTGGAGCACTTTCGACACCCGCACAATGTAGGTAAGATTGATAATCCCGACGGAAAGGCGATGGAAGGCAGTCCGGCCTGCGGCGATATGGTGGCTGTATATATTAATGTTGACCCAAAGACGAACACTCTCTCAGACATCAAATTCGAATCCTATGGCTGTGCTTCTAACATCGCTACTGGTTCTATCATTACGGAACTGGCCAAGGGAAAGACATTGGATGAAGCCAAGAAGATTACCTGGAAGGAAGCGTCAGATGCACTGGGAGGGCTTCCCAAAATCAAAGCCCATTGCTCGGTACTTGCCATAGAAGGTCTACGTTCGGCCATTGAAAACTACGAAGAGCGCCACGGTCTGGTTAAGGAGAAAAAGCCGACCACGGTAGAGGTGGTGCGTAAGCGCCTCAAGAAAGTTATGAACCCTATGGCTGGGTTGGACCTGGTGCGTACAAACCTGGTGCGAGACATCGAGGTAAAGGATGGTGCTGTCCGAGTGGTGGTCGACTTACCTCCGGACCACCAGTTTGCTGCGGCAATAAAGGAAGAGATAACAGAGAAGATAGAGCCACTCTGGGATGTAAAAGAAGTAGCGGTTGAATTTATGGCATAGAAGTCCGACAGAACTCTGGGTTCAGACGCGGTTCCGGGGAACGTAATGGGGGGAAAGGCTACTCCTAATAGTAAGAAAACAGAAAAGGCTCGTATTCACATAACCGGGATGACCTGCACTACCTGTGCCGCCACTATCGAGAAAGGACTTAAAGAGACACCCGGCGTGGAGCAGGCAAACGTGAGCTTTGCCTCGGAAAAAGCTTCTGTAGAATATGACCCCTCTAGGGTAGACCTTACCAAAATTAAGAATACCATCTCTCAACTGGGCTACGGGGTAGCCACCAAGAAATCTATCTTCCCTGTAGGCGGAATGACCTGCGCTTCCTGCGTCGCCCGGGTAGAGGAGGCTCTCTCCAGTGTGTCCGGGGTAGTTTCCGCCAATGTTAATCTAGCCTCAGAGAAGGCTACTGTGGAGTACACGGATGGAACGAGCATAGCTGACCTCAAGCAGGCAGTGAAAGATGCCGGCTATGAACTTGGCTCGGAAGCAGAGACGCTGGAAGATGTGTCCGCTGCTTCACAGCGAGAACTCCGAGGCATAAGGAACAGGTTTATCGTTGCCGCTATCCTTGCCTCATCAATTATGGCTTTAATGTGGATTCCCTCATTCGCCGGGAAACCATATTTACTCTGGGCACTGGCCACGCCGGTGCAGTTCTGGGCAGGCTGGCGATTCTACCTGGGTGCCTGGGGTGCGTTAAGGCACAAAACTGCTGATATGAATATGCTGGTGGCCCTGGGCACCTCAGCCGCCTACTTTTATAGTATGATAGCTGTTCTCTTTCCTGGCCTTTTTGCTGCTGCCGGGGTAGAGCTTGGTCTCTACTTCGATACCTCAGCGATGATTATTACCCTGATACTGCTTGGTCGCTTCTTGGAAACACGAGCCAGAGGACAGACTTCAGAAGCGATAAAGAAGCTCATTGGACTGAATCCTAAGACGGCCTTGGTTATCCGTGACGGTAAAGAAACAGAAATTCCTGTAGATGATGTCCAGGTTGGTGACCTCATTCTGGTACGACCAGGAGAGCGAGTACCGGTGGATGGTATTATTCGCCAGGGATATTCCAGCATTGATGAGTCCATGATTACCGGGGAGAGCATTCCTGCGGAGAAAAGGGCAGGTGACGAAATTATCGGTGCCTCCATTAATAAGACAGGCAGCTTCAAGTTCGAGGCAACCAGGGTGGGTAAAGATACCACCCTGGCTCAAATTATCCGGCTGGTGGACGAAGCCCAGGGAAGCAAGGCACCTATTCAGCGATTGGCCGATGTCATCGCCAGCTACTTCGTACCGATAGTAATCGGCATTGCCATCATTACCTTCATAGTATGGTACTTTGCCGGACCATCCCCAGCCCTTACCTATGCCATTCTCAACTTTGTGGCGGTGCTTATCATTGCCTGTCCCTGCGCCATGGGGCTGGCGACACCAACGGCGATTATCGTGGGCACAGGTAAAGGAGCTGAGCATGGTGTTCTTATCCGGAGTGCTGAGACACTGGAGAGGTCTCATAAAATAGGTGTTGTGCTGCTGGATAAAACAGGCACTTTAACTCAGGGCAAACCCGAGGTAACCGATATTTTCGCTCTCCCTTCTTCTTCTCAGGAAGAGGTTCTCCGGCTGGCAGCCTCGGCCGAGCGTGATTCGGAGCATCCACTCGGCGAGGCTATACTCAGGGCTGCTTCGGAAAAGAAGCTGCCGGTATCTTCAGCCTCTGATTTTAATGCTATCCCCGGACACGGTGTCGAGGCTTTAGTAGAAGGCAAAAGGCTTCTACTGGGCAACCTCAGGCTAATGAGTGAAAAAGGCCTTTCCTTAAATGGACTGGAGGAAGAAGCTGAGCGGCTCTGGGCAAAAGGCAAGACAGTGATGTTTTTGGGCATAGATAACCAAGTAGTGGGTATTATCGCTCTGGCTGATACCCTTAAGCCGAATGCCAAAGCGGCAGTGGATGCGCTACATAATATGGGTATTGAGGTGGTGATGCTCACCGGAGACAACCGGCGTACTGCTGAGGCTATTGCCCGGGAGGTAGGTATTGACCGTGTACTGGCTGAGGTGCTGCCGGAACATAAAGCTCAGGAGGTCAAGAAGCTACAGCAGGAGGGGAAAGTGGTGGCAATGGTGGGAGACGGGATAAACGATGCCCCAGCCCTGGCTCAAGCGGATGTAGGCATCGCCATTGGTACCGGCACCGATGTGGCCATGGAAAGTGGAGATATTACGCTGATTAGCGGTGATTTAGGGGGAATTACAACCGCCATATCCCTGAGCAAGCGCACCATGAGAACTATTAAGCAGAACCTCTTCTGGGCTTTTGCCTACAATACTGCCCTTATCCCGGTGGCGGCAGGAGTATTGTACTTTGCCTTCGGGAATATTGGTGTCCCCCCAGGGCTTCATTTCATCTTGGGCAACTATGGGTTTTTGAATCCGATTTTGGCGGCAGCAGCCATGGCCGCCAGCTCTATCACAGTAGTATCTAACTCGCTGCGTCTTAAAAGATTCAGGCCGACCAGTTTTGAACCAACTAAAGGAGTTCCATAGCCTTTTGACATGTCATCAGAGTGCTGTTGACGAACACTCCCGGATGAGATAGAGTTTGATTTCTTGTCTTGAGGGGGAGATAACCAATTGTCGCAAAGCTGGAATGAGTTGCTTCTTCTCAAACAAGAGTTTGGGAAGTGTCCACGAAGGTCCACTTCGCTGGACTCGAACCACTCTTGACCAAATTATGATTCGACATTAAGCCAAAAAGTGCGACGTTGCATGTTTGACCGGTAGCCCTATAACCCTATTTCTTCTGTATGCATTCCAAACCTGTGATACTAGACCAGAAAAGTCGGCAAGCGTATAATCATAGGCAGGAGCTGAGGATTCTCCCTCTTAGCTCATGGAGGGCATGAAAATGGCAATCCTATTTTTGGGTGCTGGATTCTCGAAGACATTCGGAATCCCCACCATGGAAGAGATGACGCGGGATCTAGCGACGCTAACTTTAGATGTACGTGAACGTCAGCTCTTGGAATCGATCCGAGCACGGTTATCCAACTACAGCCACTACGACATCGAAGCTGTGCTGACAGTGCTCGACTATTTGTCAGACCCAAAGAGGGTGGAACAGGAAGTCGTGAATGCCGCGCCCACACAATTCTTTATTGTGCCTAAGGAATCCTGGGCAAAGGCTGGGCTAGAAGCTCTTAATCGATGCTATGGTATAGGTGACCCCAATAAGGTCAAAAAAGCAGTCATCAATCACGTAAAGTCAACGTGTCAAATGAAGCCTGACAAGGAGGGATTGTTTCCGCTTATAGACAAACTGCTGATCCTTTTAGACTGGCATCTGGGCGGGCCGGACCTACGAGGCGTCTTGGGCGAGAAGCCAGTAGGCAACTCGTTGAATCATAGAGTCTTTACTACAAACTATGATAATGTGCTCTGCGCCTATGCAAATCGGCGTAGAGCCCACCTCGTGAATGGAGATGGAGAGGTCTCACAGAACCAGGTGAGAATCCATAAGAGGACAAACTCCTCGCTGTTCCATGAGGCTGAGCAAGGCTTCAAGATATTTCGCCTTCATGGTTATATTACTTGGTTTATTGATAAGAACACACAGGAGATAAGGTACTCTGGCGAGGTTTTACCACTGGGAGGGCGTAGCCTATTGGGTGATGAGCCAGAACGTGAGGCGATGATATTCCCGATAGGTGGAAAATACATTTACAGGGAGCCATACTGTGACATGTTTTTCTACCTCAAAGATGTATTACAGGAGAAGAAGCTTGTCACTGTTATCGGTTACTCATTTAGGGATGCTGATGTCGTGGGTCTTTTCGTTGACGCATCAATTCTTAATCCAGAACTGACCATGGTGTTGCTGGATCCGAAGGCCAAGGAAATCAAGAAGGAACGGCTGGGCGATTTCCGCGGAAGGGTTCTACCAGCTGTTGGGAAATTTGATACGGAGGGCCTGCGTAGTGTCGAAAGGGAAATAGCTCGGTGGCTAATCCTGAAAAATAACCAGATGGCGGGTGAATCCATCGAGGTACAAGATGTTGTGAACGGAGATACTGATTTTGAGAGAGCTTTCTCAGAGGCCTGTGCTGGAGCTGGTGACAGGTGTGAAGACTTAAGAACTCGTAGACGTAATGGCACCCTTGAGCTGTTCAAGGTGGTCTCCGGCTCCGGATTCAAAGTTGATGGCTATGATTGGGGCAATCGTAGGCGAGAGGATGTAGGCAGAAGCGTCTGGGTTACGGAGCACAGAAAATAAGCAAAAGCATATTAAACAAAACATCTTCTTGTTCAACTTCTGTGCCGTTGAAAGTACTAAGGAAACGGTGTATCATACCAGCACCTAAGGAGGGAATGAGATGGACATAGAAGGAGTCAAGAAGGAAAACATCATTGATATGGCTTTAGGCTTCAGTGCAATGACTAGGGTATTTGAGAAAAAGAGCACTGAAAAGATAGTAAGCAAACTTGCGTTGACGCTCTCACAAATTGCTGCGCTAAAGGACAATACGGAATTTCAGAATCTCCATGACGATTTTTGCCGATGGTTCGTAAACAATATCAGGACTGCCGAACGTAAGAAAGACAGAGTGGTAATCAAGGAATCTACTTACGCTTCGTACGGGCAAGGTGCGAAGGTGCTTGATGTTGCCTTAAAAGTATACGTTTATTACTGTCATTTACCTGACTCTATCGCGGCTGACAGAACAAGTAGATGGTTACATGCGGCCATTGACACGAAGATGCTAAAATACCTAAAAGGATCAGACATACAAGCGACAACCATTGAAGATATAGATAGTGAAACCTACATAAAGCTCCAAGAACTCGTCCGGGAGGATATTAAAGGCAAGTTTTCAAACCATATTATCCCTGTGCAGTGGGATGACATTATGTGGAGGCAACTGAATAAAAAAGTTTCTGTTTATCGTACAGCACCGCCCACTCTGGTTGAACTGAACCACCATTAATCTCGTCCCGAACCAACAAAAAGCCATTTTGTTGCGTTGTAAACTCCCTTGAGTGATGGTAATCCTCGTTGACCTTGCAGGCCTACAGAATACGACTGAGCTCAAATCTACCTTTACGTTGCCACTAAGACTTAGCCGATAGGGTAAAGACATAGTGCCTCGAGGTATCCTTTTATCTAAAGTAACCTGAAAAAAGCAGTGGTAGAAGCCATAAACTGAGCTACACACGTCCAATATTATGAAGGTAAAAAAGGTTGAGGGGACACGCAGCCTTTTACGAGAGGGGCTACTTTGCTCCTTTGTTTAAAGGCTTCGTACATAACCACAGCGGCAGCTACAGAGGCATTAAGTGAGCTAATTTTTCCTTTCATTGGAATAAATGCTAGGGAGTCGCATCTCTTCCTGACCAATGCTGATAACCCCTTTCCTTCGCTTCCGATGACTATTGCCGTTGGCAGTTTGAAATCAAACTTAGTGTAATCTAATTCGCCGGATGGGTGTATACCGATGACCCAGACATTATTCTTCTTTAGTGTTTCCATCGCCTGAGCAATATTTGCTACCATTGCCACCGGCACGTACTCTACTGCGCCGGCTGATGCCTTAGCCACGGCTGAGGTAAGCCCCACTGCCCTTCTTGAGCGCACAATGACCCCATGAACGCCAGTCGCCTCGGCAGTTCTTAAAATTGCGCCCAGATTCTGTGGGTCCTGGATTCCGTCGAGGACAACATATAGAGGAGGCTCAGACCTTTCTTTTGAGATAATAAATAAATCATCTAAATCAACATATTCCTTTGCTGCTGCATAGGCGATAATTCCCTGGTTGACACCGGTTAAGCTCTGTCTATCTATGGTGTGTCTCTCCACATACTCAACTGGAATCCCTCCGGCTCTACAAAAGTGCAGTATTTCCGAGATTGTGCCATGCCTCTTTATGTTTCTGGCTAGCAATATTTTGCTCACAGGACGACCAGACTTCAGCGCCTCAAGTACAGGGTTTCTACCTTCAATGATGTCGGACATTATTTACCTTAGCCACATTACTGCCTGCATCTCTTACAAGGCAAACCGAAATCAAGGAGTAGTCTGCGTTCCCCATCCTCGAGGCGGATCTTGTTTTTGCGAATTTCATTGGTGGCGCTGCAGAATGTCAATCGTACCATAGATTTTCCGTATGGTCTTGGCTGGTAATCACTGTATGAGAGGGATACCTCTACCATTATCAGTCTAGCGTACTAGTGGATAAGTGGCAAGAGGTGGATAGCTGGGAGAAATATAGACCTGTGGATGAAACACTTCATCGTATTGTTTACTCCGGAATAACCCAGTGCTCTGATTACTTTTTAGGATTGCACGATTTGAACTTACCTCAGCAGTCAAAACGCCAGACATGGCTTACGTCACTTTGTCGCTATCGAGAAAGGAAACGACTTGGGTGTATTATGAACATGCCATAAAAAGAAAATCTATGCCAAAATTATGGCAAAAGGTGGTGAGCTAGATAGCTTGACGAAAGAATTAGCGACCACGTAGAATACCGCTTAAATAAGTGGGGTATTCTTCCGACTCAGGAAGTGGTAGTTTACGGAAGGAGAAAAACTGAGGTTACCGGGTGGTCTGGTGGTAGCCAAAGTGAGAGAAGAAATTCCAGGTCGCTTTGAAGTGTTATTGAAGATGTCTTTGTATGGCTGTGATACCTGGGTAGCAATGAAGGATATTACCAAAACCGGGACGGTTATCCTTGCCAAAAACAGCGACCGTCCTGTTGATGATTGTCAACCTCTGGTCCATCATCCGAGAAAGACCTGGCCAGAAGGGAATATGCTTAAACTTGAATATAGAGAAATTCCTCAGACAAAAGTTACCTATGCTACTCTTGGCTCAAGTCCTTACTGGTGTTGGGGTTATGAAGAAGGTATCAATGAATATGGTGTTGCGGCGGGCAATGAGGCAGTTTATACAAAATCCCTTAAGGAACTCAAGGCGGCAGAAAAGAAAGGGGCAAGAGAAGAATTAGGACTTTTGGGAATGGACCTGCTCCGGCTCGGTTTGGAAAGAGGGAAAACAGCTCACGAGGTTCTGAAGGTAATAACTAATCTTGTCGCTGAATATGGACAGTGGGGTGCGGGATTTCCGGGGATAGACCATTGCAAGGGGAGTTATGACAATTCTTTTCTCATTGCGGATGCAAAAGAATCCTGGATTTTAGAAACTGTGGGCCGCCGCTGGATAGCAAGAAAAATAAACTATGGATATGGTGCTATTTCAAATGGACTGGGTATTGGGGCCAAATGGGATTTGGCAAGCTCTGATATTATAGACTATGCGCTAGAAAAGGGTTGGTGTCCCACGGCAAGAAAAGAATCATTTAACTTTGCGCAAGCTTACGCTGATCGAAAAGAGCAGTTACTCAATCTTGCCAGCTGGCGAGCTAAAAAATCTGCTGGGTTACTTGAGAAAAAGAAAGAAATTTCTTTTACCTCGATGATGCAAATAGCAAAGGTACATTTCCCGCCCATCTGTATGCACAAATTGCCTTCGGGGACAGGCTGGGTAAGAACAGCCAGTTCAGCCATCGCCATTCTTCCGGAGTCCGGCGATAAGTTAGTTCAATTCTGGTGGACGCCTGGCCCTCCTTGCCGTGGCATTTATGTTCCTTTCTTTATTGACGGGAATAAGATTCCGGAAATTGTTTCCCGGGCGGGGAAAGCGGGCAAAAGTGTTACCCCGGCGCCAGATGCGAAAAAAGATGAATTTTCTGCTGAGTCCTACTGGTGGCTCTTGCGGAAACTTTTTGACAACGCTAAAAGAAAAAAGGAAACGCGAAAAAATTTTGCCCATATGCAGGAAAAATGGCTAAATGAAGTCGGGGATATTGAGAAAGAAGCCATTAGCTTGAAAAAAGATGGGAAAAAGGAAGAGTGTGCCGACATCTTGAGTAATTTCACTTCGAGATGCATAACTGAGGTTTTAGCCATTATTTAGCCACGGATTTACCCAGAAAATTCAAGAAAACTCGGACGCAGATACATGCCTGTTCAGCAACCCGAGGTCCTTCAGGGTCCGAGGGGCAGATTTACCTGATTTATATTTTGAAAAATAACAAGAAAAAGAGTCTGCGCTTTTCTACGAAAATCTGCGTGCTAAAAAATTTCTGTGTTTGTCCGCCTTAATCCATGGCTGAAAAAGTTTTTGTGTTATTCTGTAGCAAAAATGAAGATTATTATTGCACCGAATGCTTTTAAGGAAACTCTCTCCGCGGTAGAAGTGGCTGACTGCATAGAGCAGGGAATTAGAAAAATTTTGCCAGAAACCGCCATAGAAAAATTTCCCCTGGCCGATGGAGGGGATGGGACAGTTGATGCTCTTGTTTCCGCTATGGGTGGAAAGATAATCGCCAGAGAGGTGACCGGTCCGCTCGGCAAGAAAGTGCGGGCGGAAATCGGGTTGTTGGGTGACGAAATGACTGCGGTTGTTGAGATGGCCTCTGCTTCTGGCTTGCGGCTGGTCCCACTACAAAAGCGCAATCCGCTGAGAACTACCACTTATGGAACTGGAGAATTAATTAAGGCTTGCTTGGATGGAGGAGCAAAAAAAATTATTGTGGGAGTTGGCGGGAGTGCAACTGTGGATGGCGGGGCTGGGATGGCGATGGCTCTGGGGGCAAAACTACTGGATAAGTTTGACAAGCCTATTGAATCAGGAGGAGAGGGATTAAAACATTTATTTCGCATTGATTGCAGCCAGCTGGATTCCCGGATAAAGCGCACCAAATTCATCGTTGCTGCGGATGTGGATAATCCTCTGCTTGGCAAACAGGGAGCCGCCCGGGTATATGCAGCGCAGAAAGGAGCAACCCCGAAGATGGTGGGAGAATTAGAGAAATATTTAACCAATTTTGCCCGAGTTATAAAAAAAGACCTTGGGGTTGAAGTAGCCAATTTGCCTGGGGCTGGAGCTGCAGGTGGACTGGGTGCTGGCTTGGCAGCATTCCTGAATGCTCGGATAGAACAGGGCGTTGACATTGTTATCAAGGCTTGGGAGTTGAAGGAGAAAATGAAAAACGCTGATTTAGTTTTTACTGGCGAAGGGAGTATTGACCGCCAGACTCTTTATGGAAAAGTTCCTTTCGGCGTGGCTAAAATCGCCAAAAAGTATGGGGTGCCGGTGATTGCCATTGCGGGCAATGTGGAAGACGGTGCCTACATGCTTTTGGAATATGGGATTGAGGCAATTTTCAGCACCACTCCCCGGATAATGACTCTTGCCGAGATTCGCAAAAACCCTGGTCAGTTAATTACAAATACAGTTGAACAGATTATGCGCATTTATCGTCTGCGCGAAGAAGGTTGCTGAAAAAGCATCCCCGAGGGTCGCCTCTCATCCCAGCTTTCGCAAGGGACTTCTCGGTGGGTTCAATATCAGTGCACAGGAAGTTGAAAATATCCTTATGCCTATAGCGGCTGTGTACGTTGGAGCTGTGTTACCAGTGTCTCTATTATGCTCCGCAACTATTATTACAAGCTCTTTGCTGCCATCGAGTGTGCTATAGTGAAGGGACAAGATGGTACCACAATAGATTTCCCGGTGCAGACCTCCTGCATAGAGGCGATGGAAGCGACAACAAGCAATGTGGCTGAACAAATGCCTGGAGACGACATCGCCCAGCGGGTGGTGCCGAAGGAAAGATTAGCGAGACTCAGAGATAGCGCGAAAGCGTTAAGGTAAAACGAAAGGGGGGATACGAAATGATACTGGATTCGCAAGAAAGAATTAAAGAATACACAGCAAAGGGATATTGGGGGAAGAAATCGCTTATCGATTATTTCAAAGAACACGTGAGTGAGGACCCTGATAGGGTTTGCCTGGTGGATCCTCCTAATAAAGAGCAATTAGTGGGCTTAACGCCGGAGAGGCTTACGTATAGAGAATTGGGCCGGGCAGTGGATGCCACCGCAGAGAGTTTCTTACGAATGGGTATTCGGAAGGATGATATTATTATCGTTCAGCTTCCCAACTGTTGGGAATTGGCAATGCTCTATTTGGCTATTACCAGGGCGGGAGCCCTCATCTCTCCTGCACCAATACAATGGAGAGAATCAGAATTACGATATGTTGGGGAGTTAACTCAAGCCAGAGCGTTCATTACGGTCGAGGAATTTCATGACTTTAAACATAGAGAAATGGTCGAAAAACTGCAGTCAAAGCTTCCCAATTTAAAACACATAATTTACTTACAAGAACTGCGAGAAATGGGCAAAGGGGAGATAACAGGCAAACTTGATGAGGTAAAAATAGATGCTAACGATATTTTTGCCCTTTGCTGGACTTATGGCACTGAAATCGAGCCCAAGGGATGTCCTCTAAGCCATAATAACTGGATTTTTGAAGGTACTGGAGAAGTAGAGCTAACGGGGATCAAGAAGGGAGAAACACTGCTAACTGCTGGCCCACTGGTTAACATAGCTTCAGTGGGAACGACATATATTCCCTGGCTCATAGTGGGCGGTACATTTGTTTTGCATCATCCCTTTCATCCGGTGATTTGGATGCGACAAATGATAGCGGAGAAGGTAAACTACACTCTTCTTGTTCCTGCGCTGGTAAATGCTATAGCAAAGCACCCGCTGGTAGATGAATTTGACCTGAGCGCTGTGAGGTCAATCACCATAGGTGGGGCACCACCAGCCCTATGGTCCGCTCAGGAATTTGAAAGAAGGTGGGGTATGGAAATCGGGAATATCTGGGGGATGAACGAGGGGCCAGGGATTGTTTCTGGAGCGCTGGACGCCCCCAATTTAGAGAGAAGGATAGAAGGATTGCCTCAATACGGTAAGCGAGGGGTAACATGGAAAGGGAAGCTCTTTAGTGAAGGCACTGAAACAAAGCTCGTAGACCCTGAGACTGGCGAGGAGATAACTGAAGTGGGCCGTGTAGGAGAACTACTTTACAAAGGTTCAAATGTAATATCTGGTTACTTTAGACGGCCCGACTTGACAGAAAAGGCATTTGATAAACAGGGGTTCCTTCGCACGGAAGACCTGTTCCGAATAATGGAAGGGAATTTCATTAGTTTTGTTGATAGGGGAAAAGACATCATAATTCGAGGCGGCTTGAATATCAGTGCACTGGAGGTTGAAAGTATCCTTCTTGAACATCCTAAGGTCTTGGATGCAGCAGCGGTACCGATGCCCGATGAAATATTGGGCGAAAAGGTCTGTGTTTATGTAGTTCCTAGAGAAGGAGAAAAAGTCACCCTGGGTGAATTAACTTCGTTTATGAAGGAAAAGAGTATCGCTGCATATAAGCTTCCACAACGACTTGAAATTACGAAAGAGATACCTAAAGACCGGGCCGGCAAAATCTTGAAAAATATACTGAAGGACGATATCAGAAATAAATTGAAATCAAAGTGAACCGGTCTGGTTGTGCAGCTTAATGCAACATCTGGAGGAATTTTTTGATAGTCAAGTGCCCCTGCTAGCTTTACAGTGAGCCGTGTGGGACTCGAACCCACGACACCCTGATTAAAAGTCAGGTGCTCTACCAAACTGAGCTAACGGCCCATCGTGTTTATTTTTGAGTTAACAGGTCGGAGATATAACAGGCAAATGAAGGATGTACATCGCAGATGAATCCGCCATCAATTGCCTCGATGTCGAAGGTAACCCTGTTTGGCTTTCTAAGAGGGTCACCAAATTTGCTAAGCCCAACCTCGTCCCAGGGCATGGCGTGTCCCAGTATTTCCAGAAAGCCCTTAACATCTCTGGGCTGGTCCAGCATGACCTCAAAAGGGAGGTGTTGTGCTAATTTCGTTAATTGCTCGGTTTTTAACTTTATCCGCATGACTTCCTATTTAGTTCTCCACAGCGGGTGATGGGACTCGAACCCACGACAACTTGCTTGGGAAGCAAGCACTCTACCACTGAGTTACACCCGCAAAAACATTATTTTTATTCTAACCCTATGATGTAAAGTTGTAAAGCGATTGTACTCGTTCATATGATAGTGACACATTAGTTCCCTCTTTCTGTCATTGCAAGGAGCAGGATTCCTCGTTTTACTTGGAACAGGCTCCGCAATCCCCGCACCGAAGCACTAAATCCTAAAGAAAATCAAAAATCAAAGATCAAAAATCAAAATTACAGCTCAAAAAGGCAAAAATCCTTCCTCATTTTGCCCTTTGATTTTTGAGTTTTGCTTTTCCCGGGATTGATTACTATATTGATGTCAATGCCTTGCCATGGCAAAATGGCGGTTCACCTCCCAATCAGGGTCATAAGGTATACCATTCTTCAGAATAGCATAGAGAACTGATAGAAGCTTACGAGCCACTG
>Ga0210056_1001463_pt1 | contig 20557 bp, 18 predicted proteins | sample CryGeyCG2014_080_2_FD_183965 | JGI IMG/M metagenome (GOLD analysis project Ga0210056, IMG submission 183965) | Groundwater microbial communities from aquifer - Crystal Geyser CG07_land_8/20/14_0.80 (SPAdes) (version 2) | ecosystem: Environmental > Aquatic > Deep subsurface > Groundwater | place... | reverse complement strand
ACTGAAAGCGATAGTATGGCCATTTGGCATTTCAAGTTTTTTCATTTTTAGTTCCCAAATTAGCCGTTGGGGAAGATCATCTAAGGGCACAACACTTTCGTCGCCAAGAATCACCGCATCTGCGTGATTAGTAGGTATAATCATTTCAGCGGAGCGTTTAGAAAGCTTTTTATAGAATTCAGATGCGTGTGGGATTTTCTCTGCCGTCGGAAAGTTAACAATGACAAATGATATAACTAAAACAAAATAGATTATGGATAGTAATAGCCAGAGCCTGTGCCAACCATTAAATTTCATATCTTTCCTCCGCACAACGCTTGAGCTCACCGGCGGCGCATTTTGCCGTCCGGTGAAGCTGATTGTTATGCGTTCTATCCCTCTTCATAAGAATCCCAGTGTTTACTGCATGGACTCTGCAAGAAATCACGAATTCTTTTTTTCATAGTACTCTCTTCCTGTGAATCTGTAAGAATAAAATATGCTCTTGGACTATACGGCCGGAAGCGAAGCGCAAAAATCTGACCAGTAGGTTTGATTTGTTCTCTTAATTCACCAACTCTTGTTTTTATCTGATCCGAGTGAGTTCCGTGATTGATGTGGCGATTAAGATGATGGTAAATAACACAGACATGTTTGTCTTTCGATAATACTGAAATGTCAGAGTAATAAGAAAACTTCCCAGACCTTATTTGGTTTATCTTGGGGCAAGATGCTATTTGCAGACCATTATCAGGATCAAGAAATACTACGTTGCAGTCTAAGATGCTTTGATTCGCATTCTTTAGCCAATCTTTTCTTCTGAGCTCTCTTTCTTCCTTGTCTTTATGGCTCTGAGAAGAATAACGTAAATGGAAATCAAGTAGTTCGGAAAAATAAACAGTATCGTCTGGAAGCAAACCTGCTTTTTCGAGTGAAGCAACAGATCGCTTGCCAGCCAAGACCTTTTTCAACCTTTCGCAAAGATCTTTATCACAGTCCAAGAAACGCCGCTCATTGACATAACCGATATGGCCCCCATCGTTATTATGAGATTCATCTGGAAAGAGATACCAAATAACGCCAATTTTGTGACTTGTATTGACAAATAAATACCTCAACAAAGCGAACTTACCAAAGTCTCCTACATCACCAGCGTATCGATCTTGCATATTTCCCTTTCATTGACGCATAACGATTAATAGACGAAGTTCTGATTTGTTTCAAATCGGCTCTTCTAAGTCCACTTTTTTACCACCTTTTTCCTGTGTTGTCTATAAAATTCTATAAAATTCTTGATTCTATTTCGTATTTTCCATATAATAGCAAAAAATGCGAATTTCGTATAATAATGGGATTTTGTCACATTGGGAGTTTTGAGTGAAAGACAGAATATTACCTGAGTTTTAAGACTTTCTCGTTTCCCGTTCTCTCGTCCCTGAGAAGAACGCGCCTTTTTATGCCCATTGGGTAAGCAAATTCCTGGCTTTCTCAAACATTAAAAAGCCCCATTAACCATAATATTTCTTCTCTGTCACAGCGTAGGTTTATTCTACTTGAATTTTTTACTTGACAAAATTATTTAGTATGCTAAATATTAGCATATAAATATCTATCTAAAGGGGACACTTATGGCTATAGAAGATCGGTTTATCTTCTTAATTTCTAAGGTATGTCAAAAACTTATCATCAACCTTCAAAAAGCCTTTTCAGAAAACGGTGTTGAAGTGACCCCAATCCAGGTCATGCTTCTCTTTTTTCTTCAAAAGAATGATGGTTCAAGCCTCACTCAGATCAGTCAGGGGTTAATGCTTGAAAATCCAACGGTCACAGGCTTGATTGACCGACTGGAAAAATTGGGTTATGTGAAACGCTCAGACCATCCCAGTGATCGACGTGTCTACCTGATTTATCTCACCGAAAAGGGAAAGACGGTAGCGAATAAAGCATTACCAATCGTTAAGAGGCTAAATGAGCAAATAATAGAAGGGTACTCAGAAAAAGAAATCAAAGGTTTCAAAAAGGTGTTGGTTGGATCTTTTAATAAGTTCTAATTTGGGAGGATCCGCATGATAAAGATAATCGAAGGGATGATGAATTTATTCGCCCAAAACCATATCCCGGTATTCGGCATTGCCAAGGCAGCTTCCCTCGAAAAGGAGCCTTTAGGTTACAGGCCGTCAGATATGCTTGCTTCCGCGGAGAGCATCCTCTGCCTGGGGGTACCTGTCTCGAAGGGAATCTTTAAATGCAAAGAAAGATCGGAATGGATGTATTGGAGAGCGGCAAATATTTATTATCGGAGCATCGACGCGGTTTTGATGCGGGCTTGTAGCATCATCGAAGAAAAAGGTGAAGTAGCTGTGCCGATCTACGCGTGTTTTCCTTATGACATTAAGGGAAAGGGGGATTTCTGGGCCTATGTGAGCCTCGTCAAGATGGCTGAAGCAGTCGGCATCGGAAAGATAGGAAAAAATGGATTGCTCTTCAATTCTAAATACGGACCCAGGTTAATTTTGGGTGGAATCGTTACGACAGCGTTACTACCTACAATGGCCTGGCCGGAGAGGGATGATAAAGGATGTCCTGAGGATTGTTTTAGCTGCCAAGAAAAGTGTCCAGTTAAGGCAATAGATAAAAGCGGGAAGGTGGATAGGGTCGCTTGCATCAAGTATTCGATGAAAAGCCCCATCTTTTCAAATATGATGAAAACAAATAAAACGACCCCTCAGGATGTTCAGATGATCAACCATCTCACGGCGGTAGATGACCACTCCGCGTATCAATGCATTAAGTGCGTCTCCGCCTGCCCCTACTCATGAAGTTTACCCCCCACCCGTCCCTCCCCCTCAAGGGGAGAGGGACGGGGTGGGGGTGAAAAGGATTCTATGAAAGGGAACGAATTATGAGCGAATGGAAAAAAACTTCTTGTATATTGTGTTCACAAAACTGCGGCATAGAGGTGATCACCGAAGGCAGTAAGATTATTAAGGTCAGGGGTGACAAGGAAAATCCCCGTTCGCAGGGTTATCTCTGCAGAAAGGGCGCGAATGTCGCCTATTTTCAGAATAATCCAGAAAGGCTGAAGTTTCCTCTTAAAAAAGTTGGGGATCGCTTTGAGCGCATTTCCTGGAATCAGGCCCTGGATGAAATAGCAGCCAGGCTCAAGGAAATTGTGCAGACCAATGGCCCTCGCTCTGTAGCTTACATGGGGGGAGGCGGTCAGGGTTGCCATTTTGAAGCCGCCTTCGGTGTTCGCTTTTTGAATGGGTTAGGTTCAAGAAATCATTATAGTCCCCTGGCCCAGGAACTGACTGGTTTTTTCTGGGTGAGTGGCAAGGCTTTTGGCCGTCAGTATATGCATTCCTTCCCGGACATCCAGGGATCGGATTTTCTTGTCTTCTGGGGCGCTAATCCCATGGTGAGCCATGATGTACCCAATGCGCCAATAGTGCTTCGGAACAAGAAAAAAGATCCAGATTTTTTAATGGTTGCGGTCGATCCGAGAGTGACGGAGACAGCTAAGCTTGCCGACATCCATCTACGGCTCAGGCCCGGGACCGACGCCTTGTTGTTTAAAGCGATGATCAAGATTTTGTTAACCGAAGGTCTTGTGGCCAAAGATTATCTGGCCGCCAGAGTCGATGGTTTCGAAGTCATTCAAAGCTGGTTTGATGATGTCGATGTGAAAGAAAACTGCCGCATTTGTGGATTAGATGCCGGTGCTATTCGGGAATTCACCCGGCTGTTTGCCACCCGTAAAAGCGCCATACGCAGCGATTTGGGCATCCTGATGGGACGGCACAGCACTCTGAACTCCTACTTGGAATTGATTTTTCTTACTTTGGCGGGACGCATTGGTGTGAGCGGCGGCAATGTCTTTTTAGGCCATTTGATGCCAATGGGATCTCACACTCCAGAAGAAGATCCAAGGACGTGGAAGACAGTCATGACAAATATTCCTTTGATCATGGGGGTCTTCCCGCCCAACGTGTTGCCGGAAGAGATCGATAACGACCATCCCCAACGCATCCGGGCTCTTATTGTCAGCGGATCAAATCCCTTGCGTTCTTACGCTGACACGAGCGCCTATGAGAAGGCTTTTGCAAAACTGGATCTCTTGGTAACCATCGAGGTGGCCATGAGCGAGACAGCTGTTCTATCCCATTATGTCCTGCCAGCCAGGTCAGGCTATGAGAAATGGGATGGCACATTTTTTCAGTGGAGGTACCCGGATTACTACTTTGATATGCGCCGCCCTGTGGTGCAGGCAGATGGGGAGCAGGTAGAAGAGGCTCACGTCTACATCGAACTGGCTGAAAGGTTGGGTATGATCCCCGATTATCCATCCAAACTCCAGGAGCTGGCCAAGGACCGGCTGCTCTTCGGCGTTGCGCTTATGGAATACATTCGTTCCAATCCAAAGGCAGAACTTTGGCTGCCTTATATTTTGGCGAAGACTCTTGGGGAGGAATTGGGGTCTAATAATCTGGCTGCGCTCTGGGGACTGCTGGCGCGATTTCCGATGATGCACCCCGAGGAAGTAACCCGTGCCGGTTATCAGGTGGGGCCGATGACGGGTGAAGAAATATTCAGAAAAATTCTGAACACACGCGGCGGAATAAAAATCGGTGTAGTAGACGCGGAGAACAACCTCTCTCTTTTGAAGACTCCCAACAAGAAAATCCATATCCATTTTCCCGAGATGGAATCATGGGTCAGGGAAGTAACACCTGCAACCGAGGAGGCCCAACTTGTGAACAAGAAGTATCCCATGGTTCTTATGGCCGGAAACCACATGGAGATGGTGGCCAATACGATCATGCGTGACCCGGCTTGGAATGAAGGAAGGCGCCCCTGCACCCTGCGGATACACCCAAAAGATGCAGAAGAATTAGGAATTAGCGATGGGGATCTTGCCCTTGTAGAGAACGAAACAGGATCTGCTAAGATCGAAGCTGAAGTGACAGATAGCTCGCATCAAGGCCAAGTAGTCATCCCTCATGGCTTCGGGCTCGTACACTGCGGAGAGGCACATGGAGTCAATGTTAACCAGTTGGCTCCAGCGAAACACCGGGATCGTCTGGCAGCCACGCCGTTACATCGTTATATTCCCTGCCGGGTGCGTAGGGCTTAGTTTAGAGAAAAAACCCATAGCCCCTCACCTCCTCCCTCTCCCCACTGAGACTGTGTCGTAATGAGGACAGGAGGCAGAGAGCCAGCTTCGGGAGCTTTAGAATTATTGTGACACAGTCTCACCAGGGAGAGGGTGTTTGTAGCAGGCGTGAAAAAGGAGAAACCCTATGTCGAATCGTTTGTCCTTTGAAATGGAGAAAGACCTTCTGATCAAAGGTTGGATGTCGCACGATGCCAGGTGGTTTATGGCAGTGGCAGAGCATTTTGGCATCGAGGCCGCGAATCGATTGAATCAGATTGTAGCCAGAGAATTGGGCCAGGTAGAGATGAAGCGGTACATGAAAACGTTAGCCTTATCGCCAGCAAAAGATATGGAGGAATACCTGAACCTCGGGAAAGCAGCCATCTCCCTCTATGGTTCTGGCCTCGCCGAATATGAAATCAAAATTCTTGATCATCAAACGTATGAAATGCATTTAAAAAGATGTTTTGCCTATGAAAATATCGTCAAGGCAGGAATCAAGGATCAATATGAATGCGGGATTCTTGCAAGGATTCAAGGTTGGATTGACGCCCAAGGATTAGAGCATGAGCTTAAACCACCCTTGGGTAAATGTATGATGGTTTTAGGAAGAGAATGTTCTTATACGATAAAACTAAAATTCTATTAACTTCCTTCCACGGATGCCATTTCTTTTTTCAGGGCTTCGAAGTCGTCCCCAAAACCCCATTTCTCAACCAACCAATTCGTGCGAAGGTCGATGTCCATTTTCTTAAATAAGTTCATTTCAACGTCGGAGAGAATCTGAAGAATCTGTCTGATTCCAAGATCGTCGGAAGCAAATGAGCGAGCCACTTCGTAGGCGATCATTCCCATATTGGCCTTTGGATGATCGGGGAAAGATCTCTGAAACAAAACAATCCGGAGAGTGAATCCCTCATCGAGGCCTCCTCGTTGAGGAGAAACCGGAGGACTTGCAGAATCTCTCATTTCGTTTTCTTCTTCCCGGATCAAATTTATAACCGTTCGAGAGATTGGGATGGTCAGGTTAAAAGACGATGAATTTGGAGGAGCTTCATAAAACAGGAGGAGGTTTTTAAAAAGAATCATTCCCAGGGGTGAGCTGTAAATTCTACTCAGAAACTCTAATAGGCAGGAACCGATTTCATTTGAAGTGATATGCGACAGGTCAATAATTTGGGAGATCATATTCTGTTTTCTCAGTTCATCCTTTTCTTTCTTCTCTTCCATCATTTGTTTACTATAACGCAAACAATCACGAATCTCCTCGCAGCTTCGACACTCAAGCCTTGCCTGGTTTGTGGTTTGGCTATTATTAAGGTCGATATCCTTTAGGGAACCAAAGCAATCCTTTTTCTCCATTCACTTTTTCTCCTTTAGTCCTATCTCTCCCCTCCTTATTCATAGACCAAATTATTTCAATCTTGTCAAGAGACATTTCTGAGATTCTTGGGGAGAATTTATTCTCTCTAATAAATTGGTAACCTTTAAGAAAAATTTCGTCAAGACCGGCTAGAAATCTATTTGAACTTCCATATAATGTTCATGACGGGTGCGTCACCCTCGGACGATGAAAATGCAACATGTTCCCCTCCCCCTTGAGAGACTGTGTCGTAATGTCATTCTGAGGCGTTAGCTGAAGAATCTCTGTTTTCTAACTTATTGACTCTATAAGATTCTTTACGGAGTTTACCCTGAGCCAAAAAGCGAGACCCTTCCCCTTCGCTTCACTCAGGGTTAGGGTGACACATGGCGAAGTGTTCAGAATGACAAACATAGCATTTCCCTCATTGTGACACAGTCTCCAGGGGAGGGGAAGAATTTTCTAATCAATCAGGAGAGCGTGCGATAGTTTTTAAGAGCTCTCATAAAAAGTGGTTGACAAACGCAAAGTCAAAATATATGATTCTCCCATATAAATAGAACAATGTTCTATATACAGAACATTCAATTTAATGCAGGTGATCGAGATGTAATCCTGAGGAGGTCGTCGAGTGGATGTTAAAAAAAGGCTGCCCAAGAGCGGCCTAAAAGGAAAATCGGCTTATAAACCTTCGGTTCCGGCGGTGGAACAGGCGTCCAGGGTCCTCCTCTGCTTAGGAGAAAGTCCCAATTTCAAGATGAAGCTGACGGAAATATGCAAACAAGTTGGAATTCATAAAAGCAAAGGCCATTCCATTCTCAACACACTAAAACAGTTTGGATTTGTGGAAAAAGATCCTCAGGCCAAAACCTACTCGTTAGGACCTGCTTTGATTTTCTTGTCACGGCATGTTTTGGATAACCTATATTATCCGGACATCGTAGCCCCTTTTCTCGACGATCTTGCTAAGGAAACGAACGGAACCACTCTCTTTGGTTTAATTTATGCTGAGCATCTCCTGGTGGTTGGGAAACGAGAAGGAAATCAAAACATTGGGTTTTCCATTCGTCTGGGACACAGGTTTCATATCACATTAGGCGCACACGGGAAAGCCATGGTGGCCTTTATGCCCGAAGCGGATAGAGAAAAAATATTGACCAAAAAAAGAGTTTACTTCCATGGCCTTGATAGTTCACGACTGAACATGAAGCGGTTGAGAGATGAACTGACTAAGTGTAGACAACTGGGATATGCTCAGGATGTTGGTGAAATCACTACCGGGGTCAATTTCGTAAGCGCACCGGTATTTGGTGTGCAGGAAAAAATCGTTGGATGTATCATCCTCATCGGAACCTTTCCGGAGGGTTTGATTGAAAAATACGGCCCTAAAACGGCTGATGTTGCAAGGCGGATTTCTTATAAGCTTGGAGCCGATATGAAAACCCTTTAGAGAGATTTCTGAAAAAGTCCCGAAATCTCTGATTACAGAGATTATGATCGATTACACAGATGTGAAATGCATTGAAGATAAAGAAAAATCTCTGTAATCATTTTTTGAAAATCAGTGTCATCAAGAGAGCTTATAGTAGTTTTTCAGAGCTCTCTTACAAAGATGTGAAGGGGGACATTTTAGAACGTACCGCTTAAGAAAAAACAGCGGCCATTTAAAAAGGAGGAGAACTGATGGAAGAGGTTAAAAAGATTCGAACCGCTTGCCGTAGTTGCCACGGAGGCTGCGGGGTCATCGCCCATGTCAAAGACGGCAAGGTGATTAAAGTGGAGGGAGATCCGAACTCCCCTATCAGCCACGGGACCTTGTGCAGCAAGGGCCTATCGATCACACAATTGGCCTACCATCCTGATCGGATCCTCTATCCCATGAAAAAGACGGATAAGGGATGGGAGAGGATCACTTGGGACGAGGCCTTGAACACCATCGTGGAGAAATTCAAAAAGGTTATTGCTGAATATGGGCCAGAATCTATCGTTGTAGGTCAGGGGACCGGCAGGGATTATGAAAGTCATCTTTACCGGTTTGCCAATCTCCTGGGAACCCCCAATGTTCTTACAGCCGGGCATATGTGTTATGTCTCAAGAGTTGGGTCAACCCTGATTACCTGCGGCACTCTGCCCATTGCCGATTATGAAGGCGGGCCGAAATGTATCGTCATGTGGGCCTGTAATCCGCAGTGGAATAATCCGGATGAATATAAGGGAGAGAATTTCTGGAGGGCCTATAAAAAGGGAGCCAAGCTGATCTGCATCGATCCTCGCAAGGGATTTATTGCGAATAAAGCAGACCTCTGGCTTCAGATCCGTCCGGGAACAGATGCCGCTCTCTCCCTGGGTTTTCACCATGTCATCATTGAGGAAGAGCTTTATGACAGGGAGTTTGTGGAGAAATACATCAACGGCTGGGACGCCTTCAAGGAAAGAGTGATCAAGGAGTATCCCTTGGAAAGGGTACAGGAGATCACTTGGGTTGACAAGGATCTCATTCGGAAGGCAGCGAGGATGTATGCTACAACCAAGCCGGCTTGTATCCATTGGGGCGTCCCCACGGAACAGACCATCAACTGCGTCAACTATACGCGCGCCACGACCGGACTGATGGCCATCACAGGGAACCTGGATGCCCCTGGTGGGAACGCTCTTTTTGTGAATCCACCCACACGCACGGTCGCTGAATTTTCCCGCCACAGAGATCTTTCTCCGGAGCAACAAAAAAAGAGGCTGGGCGGAGATCAGTTTAAGCTTGGCGCCAGGGTGGCCCTTATCAATCCCAAGAAAGCATGGGATGCAATCCTTACTGGCAAACCCTACCCTCTGAAGGCAGGGATTCTATGCGGCAGCAATCCGGTGGTGACGAGGGCCAATGCCAAAGAGGCCTATGAGGCGTTGAAGAAGCTGGAGTTCCTAACTGTCATTGATTTTTTTATGACCCCGACGGCAGAACTGGCTGATATCTTCCTGCCCTCAGGCACCTGGCTCGAGCAGAACCATGTTGCCGACAACTGGAAACGACATGGTTTTGTGTTGGCCAGGCAGAAGTGCGTCCAGATCGGTGAGTGCTGGCAGGACCACAAGATCTTTATGGAATTAGGAAAACGAATGGGCCAGCAATGGTGGGACACGGTTGAGGATGCGCTGGATTACCTGCTCGAACCCTCTGGACTGACCTGGGAGCAATTCAAAGAGAAAGGCTATCTCCAGGGCGAAATGGTTTACTACAAGTATAAACAAAGGGGTTTCTCCACTCCTACGAAAAAAGTGGAACTCTATTCAACTGTTCTGGAAAAATGGGGATATGATCCCCTGCCCAAATACGTTGAAATTCCCGAGAGCCCGGTTTCCAAACCCGATCTCCTCAAAGACTACCCATACATCCTTAATGCGGGGCTACGGACGCCTACCTTTTTCCATTCAGCGAACCGAAATATACCGTCGCTGAGGGAGATCAGACCGGATCCCATTGTGGAGATCCATCCTGAGACAGCTAAGAAACATAATATTAAAGACGGGAAATGGGCTTATATCGCATCGCCAAGGGGACGCATCAAGCAGCGTGTAAAACTGAACGACAACATTGATCCAAGAGTGGTTGTTGCAGAGCATGGGTGGTGGTACCCAGAGGTAAAAGATCCGAGCCACGGTTGGAATGTGTCCAATATCAATATCCTTACTGACAATGCCTATGAGACTCTGGATCCTGCGATGGGCTCCACCAATCTAAGAGTTTGTTTGTGTAATATATCTCCCTGTGAAGAATAGATAATAGTCGCTCATGAAAGAGTCACCAAATCCGAAATCCGAATATCGAAATCCGAAACAAATTCGAATTTTTCAAATTCAAATTTCTTAAACTTTTATTTGTTTCGAACATTTGAAATTTGGTCATTTGAGATTGTTTCGAATTGGTCCTGCTGGACGCTCCGCCCGGATTTCGTGCTTCGGATTTAAAGAAATTCAAATTTGCTAAGATAGATCAACAGGAGGAATGCGATGGGAAAAGTATCCTTAATGCTGAACGAATATGAATGTATGGGTTGCCATGCTTGCGAAGTGGCTTGCAAACAGGAACACGGCCTTGGTGTCGGCCCGAGAGTGATAAAAGTGATTGAGAGGGCCCCCTATTTTAAGCCCCTTTTTTGTCACCATTGTGAAGATGCCCCCTGTGCCCTGGCCTGTCCGGAAGATGCGATCACCAAAGACCCAAACACCGGGGTCGTTCTCGTTGACAGTGAGAAGTGTAACGGATGCAATGCGGTCCCGGGCAAGTCTGGAGCTGAAAAACAGCAGACCTCTGCGTGTAAGGTAGAGTGCCCAGCGCATATTGACGTCCAGGGATTTGTGAGCCTTGCTGTCAAGGGGAAATTTCAGGAAGCCTTACAACTCATCAAGCTTGCAAGCCCCTTTCCATCCATTTGCGGCAGGGTCTGCTCTCACCCGTGTGAGTCTGAGTGCAACCGGGATCAAATCGACAAACCCGTAGCCATCCACGCGATTGAGCGCTTCCTGGGTGATCTGGACCTGAAGGCAAAGAGGCGTTATATGCCAGAAATCAAAACCAAGAAAAAGGAAAAAATTGCCATTGTTGGATCGGGTCCTGCGGGTTTGACTTGTGCCTACTATCTTGCTCAAGAAGGTTATAAGGTAACAATCTTTGAAAAAGCCAAGGTATTGGGCGGGATGCTTACCGTAGGGGTTCCTTCGTATCGTCTGCCGCGCAAGATTGTCGAGGCTGAAATTAAGATGATTCGCAATATGGGCGTCACCATGAAGACTGGTGTTGAGGTGGGCAAGGATAAAACGATTGCTCAAATGCGTAAAGACGGATTTAAGGCCTTTTTCCTCTCCATCGGCGTCCAAGAAAGTGTCCGACTGGGTGTTCCGGGTGAAGATCTGGATGGGGTTTACCGGGGCCTGGATTACCTCCGTCAACTCAATCTCGGAAAACCCGTGAGACTCGGGGAAAGGGTTGCAGTGATTGGCGGAGGAAATGTGGCGATGGATGCGGTCAGGTCTGCCAGAAGGTTGGGGTCTGAAAAGGCGTTTATTCTTTACCGACGAGGTTTGGAGGAAATGCCCTCCACACCGGAAGAGATTAAGCAGTGTCGGGAAGAAAGGATTCCCATCAAGACCTTGGCTCAACCTGTGCGGTTCATTAGTAGCAATGGTCGGGTCAAAGCGATCGAATGTGTCAAAATGCGTCTGACAGAACCTGATGAGAGCGGACGGAAGAAACCTGAACCTATCCCTGATTCTGAATTTACGGTTAAAGTCGATGCGGTGATCACGGCCCTGGGGCAGGAATCGGAATGGCGCTGTTTGACGACCGAGTGTGCCTGTACATTGACTGCATGGGGAACCATGAAAATTGATTCTTTGACGCTTCAGAGTGAGGATCCCGATATCTTTGCAGGGGGAGATGCGGCAAGAGGCCCCAAGACCGTGATCGAGGCCATTGCAGACGGAAGACAGGCCGCCATTTCAATTAGCCGATATTTAAGTGGCGAGAACCTTCGATTGGGTAGAGATATACAATTGAAAGCAATAAAAAAACCCCAGAAAGGGAAATACGATCGGGCTGTCCGTGCTCAGATGTCTTACTTGGAACCCAAGAAGCGAGTAAAAAACTTCAATGAAGTCCAGAAGGGGCTTACCAGGGGAGTGACTATTCAGGAGGCAAAAAGGTGTATCTCGTGCGGGACCTGCTGTGTCCAGACCTGTCCTTATGACGTCATGCAGTTCAATCATGAAGTCACGAAGGCGGTCAAGTGCGACCTCTGCGTTGAAAAACGAGGGCGAAATGAGGTCCCTGCGTGTTACGCAATCTGTCCGACTCGCTGTATTTTCTGGGGAGATCCCAAGAAGTTTGCAGGGAATTATAAGGTGCTATAAAAGATAACATCAAGGGTCCAAGGGGCCGAGGATTCAAGGAATTAAAAAGATCAATTGTCAATTGCCAATTAGCAATGGTCAGTTTTCAATATGGAAGAGGTAGTCTTTTAATTGATAATTGATTATTGACCATTGACCATTGATTATTTCCCCTGCCGTGGAGATTGTAAGACAGAAACTACCTACCTGGAAAGATCCTAAAACCGGCCTCGAATGGCAGTATGAATCTCCAGGCGAGATGACTTGGGACGAGGCCCAAAAATACACAAAATCGCTTTCATTGGACGGGAAGGACGATTGGCGCCTGCCAACGTTAGCGGAACTGGAATCTCTTCTGGACAGGATCAAGGCACGTCCAGAAGGGAGGCCTCCTATGCGCGAAGAGGTTCCCTTTCGGGATGAATTATCTTATTGGTCCTCTACGACCTTCGAGTGCGACACGAAGAATGCCTGGATCGTAATGTTCGACGGCGCCTATGTGCTGAGCTACTATAAGAGTAACTCGTATTCTGTCCGCTGCGTTCGCGGTTAGGGGAATTCGCTTGGTGTGATACTTGTGCAAGTCAGGATTTGACCTTCCAGACAATATCAAGTCAGGGAAATATTTCTTCCTGAAATCCACAATTGACAGGTCTCACCCAAAGGTGTACATTTGATCCCGTAATCCTCAAGGTGGTTATAATAGGCAGAGGAAGACTAGCTCAACATATCTTTCCAGCAGAAGGTTGAGATGAAAATCACAATGCTAAATGGTAATCCAAATCCTGATAATGTTGCATTTGACAACTACCTTCGAGAGCTCTCCCACCATCTTGAATTGCGCCACCATACAGTTAATGTCTTCAATCTGAGAAAGATGGATATTAAATATTGCGTAGGTTGTTTCTCTTGTTGGGTCAAGACACCTGGGAAGTGTATAAAGAAGGATAATTCAGGCGACATATGCCGGGCATACATCAACTCCGATCTCGTATTGTTTGCTTCACCTGTAATCATGGGATTCACCAGTGCTTTACTCAAAAAAACACACGAGAAGCTCCTCCCTTTAGTACATCCGTATCTTGAATTTGTTCAAACTGAAGTTCGTCATTTAGCAAGATATGAGAAATATCCTCTGATGGCTCTTCTGCTGGAAAAAGGGAACGATACGGATGAGGAAGACATTAAAATTATTTCGGATATTTACAGGCGAGACGCAATTAACTTCAAGACCCAATTTTGCTTCACAAAGCTTACAAGTGATCCCCTGGGGGAGGTCGCAGATGAAATTGACAGTGTTTAATGGGTCTCCTCGTGGGGAAGAGAGCAACACAGGGACTCTCCTGGAGCATTTCCTGAATGGATTTGTAGAAACTCAGGGGAATACCTATGAGCTAGCCTATTTGATCCGTGTGAGGGAGAGAAATAAATTTGTAGAGATGTTCCGACAGGCAGAGCAAGTTTTACTGGCGTTTCCTCTTTCTAACGATGCCATGCCCTCGATTGTAAAAGAGTTCATCGAATCTCTTGAACCTCTCCGAAAACAGGCTGATAATCCAGCTATTGGATTCATAGTGCAGTCTGGTTTACCAGAATCAATCCATTCACGGTATGTTGAACGGTATCTGGAAAAGCTTGCTGTACGTCTGAGGTGCAGGTATCAGGGTACAGTAATCAGGGGTGGGGTTGAAGCTATACGGATACCTCCCTTATTGGACAAAAAGATCCACAAGTGGATTTGTCAGATCGGAAAGGCCACGGATTTCGCCGGGGTTGGGCACCTCATTGACACTGAGAAGCTTTTTAGAACCCTCTATGAACTTGGAAGGACCTTTGGTAGGGTGGGAGAAATCGACAAGGAAATAGTGAAAAAGCTGGCGCAACCCGAGAAGTTTACAAGATTCGGGTTCTGGGTTTTTAAAACAGTCGTACATAATCTATACTTTAATCTGTTGTTAAAGAGAAACAACGCCTTTTCAAAAAAGTCAGATCGTCCTTATCTCCAGTGAATTATTTCGTCCTGAAGGTTTTTCTGCTATTGTGTCTGCTGTTTTGACATTATACTATATTTCCATCAGAAATATGTAGTTGTGTGGATGAAAGAAGACCAATATGATTAATGATTGTAGTATGGCGGCGATGTGGGTCTATGAAAAAACAAGGCCCAGCGGCAAGGCCCAAATTCTATCTCCGAGTCGCATTGCCTTCATCTCATTGTAACAGTTGATCACAGCGAATTCTCAACTTTTATCTCCGAATGCTTCCAGAAATTCTGCAGGTGATAAGATTCTGGTTCCCTGGTATTCCTTTTTTGGGAAGTGGCGTTTGTTACCAGTAATAATAGCTTCCGCCCTCGCTGCCGAAGCGACCTCCAAGAAGGGTTCGTCATCTGGATCAGAAAGTCGAAATTTCAAAGGAATGACTGAAACAAGAACCCCTTCCTTTTCCACCTGATCGAGGAAGACATTAATATCTTCCTTTGCAAAGGGAAATTTAGAACGAGTTAAGACATCTTGATATTCAGAAAGAATTCGAAGATCATAGGCCAACTGAATCATTCCGGTTGCAACGATACGGAGGATGGCTGCCGCCTTGCTATAAGGTCTTAGAATTCCTGAAACGATGACATTGGTGTCGAGAACAACGATCATCGTCTTCGGGCCTTCCGTACAGCCTGAATCTCTGACTCAATTTCAGAATCTGTCAGCTTGTCCAATCCTAATTCCAATGACCTTTTCTGCATTTCCTCTAAGGCCATGAGGGCAAGGCTGCGCCGGATCGCCCGGAGCTTCTTCTCAAGGGTCTCCTCGGTCACACCGGAAAGTATTGCGATGGGTTTCCCGTTCGAGGTGATGACCATCTCCTCGTTCTTGATTTTACTCCAAATTTCTTTTGGTTTTGTACTGAGGTCCCTTACAGATATGAAACGCATCTCTACCCTACCTCCTAAAATGGTTGTTATTTTATAGCAAATTGTCAGATAATTGTCAAACAAATAGTAACCCATTAGTTGATGCTCATTGGGTGAGATTAAGCCTTAGGGCTAACCCAAAGACTACATGAACGAAAAGGATAGTTAGAAAAGAAGATAGAAGTAGATAATTCTCTTACCTTCTCGAAATCTTTATCGCCTTAGGGATGATGTCCCCCCAACCCCCTCTTATCTTTCTCTTCTCCAGAATCTTTTTCTCAATCTCGGCAGGATCGCCGAAGTAAATGCAATGGGCGAGGCAGATATTATCCGCACAGGCCGGATAGAGGCCCTTATCAACCCGGTGATGACAAAGATTGCACTTGGCTACGGTCTTTCTATCTTCGTCAAAGCTAATGGCATGGTAAGGGCATTCATCGATACAAAGCTGACACCCAGTGCATTTCTCATAGTCAAGGATGACGATCCCGTCTTCCCTTTTCATTATGGCTTCCACTGGACATGCTTGTGCACAGGGAGGTTCCTCGCAGTGTTTGCAGACATTCACACGCCACATGAAATCGAGCTTCCCGTTCATCAGTTTCGGGCCATCTCCCCAAACAGACAGGTACTTGATACCATTGGTTGCATCGACTGGATTATATTCTTGTTTGCACGCTACTTCACAGGCCTTACATCCCCAGCAGGCGAACTCTTCGATAATGAGCGCATACCTGTTCATGGCTGACCTCCTGGTATAATCTTAGGTAAAATCAATAATTATACCTTATACGCACAGGCAATTATCCTTTCTGTTAATGGATCCCTATCTTTAGTCACTGTAATCTGCTTTTTAATCTCTGTAATCAGACATCCTATTCTTTTTTTTCATAGGATGCTTTTTTTCGGGATATATCCTGCAAAGGAGTGTCCTTATGTTCGATGCACCCATTGCCGGGTCACAGCCCTCTAATGCATTGTCGGTGAGGATATTGATGTTGGATTCATCCCAGCCATGACCTGGGTCTTTGTTCTCCGGAAACCACCACGCATGCTGGGCTGCCACAATCCGAGGATCTCGTCCAAGGGCGATTTTAGCTCGCTGCCTCACTCTTCCTCGACGGGATTCAATGATGACCCAATCGCCCTCTTTGATGCCTTCCTTTGCAGCTCCATCAGGATGGATCTCAACGATCGGGTCCCTGTGAAGCTCTCTGAGCCGGGGGACCTGTCTGTTTTCTGTGTGAAAGAAACCAGGCGGCCTCGCGCCCGTGATCAGGATATAGGGGTATTCCTTGTAGAGTTCAGGTGTGCTCACCGGACTTTCTGGGGGTTCTCTGTATTGAGGAAGTGGATCATATCCCATCTTTTCGAGGGTGGTGGAGTAGAGCTCAAACTTCCTCGTGGGGGTAGAGAACCCTCCCTCTTTGTACTTGTAATATTTCACCTCTCCCCTGATATAATTCATCTTCTTGAAATCATTCCAGGTGATACCCATCGGATGGAGGATATAATCGAGGGCCTTCTCGAAGTTGTCCCACCAGTATTGGCCCTGGCCGATCCGGTGGGCGAGGTCGTTGAGCATTTCATGGTCTGAATGGCATTCACCGACCTGGATGACCTTACGCCGTGGCAGGATATAGCCATGACGCTTCCAGAAGTCGCCGACGTAATCCATCTCAAGCCAGGTCGCTGCAGGCAGCACAATGTCTGCAAGCTCTGCGGTCGGGGTCAGAAAGAAGTCGGCAACAGCCATGAACTCAACTTTCTCAAGCGCGCGGTAGACCTCTTTCGCATTGGCACGGGTGATCACTGGGTTGGAGCTGATGAAAAAGAGCATCTTTACCGGGTAGGGTTTTTCTTCGAGGATGGCATCCCAGACGCATTTTGGTTGAATGATGGCGAATCTGGAAGCAAGACGGAAACGCTCTCCTCCCAATCTTTTTGCGAACTGGTCCTTGGGGAGCATGCCATGGGCGCCAAATTGACCCACGTTAACGATATTTGGCGTCCGGTTGAGGACCTGACCGCCAGGGGCGTCAATGTTGCCGGTTAACCCCATGAGGAACATGAGTAAACGGTCATTGTCTGCGCAGTTATTCTGCTGCTCGATGGCTACACCCCACTGAATGGCAGCCGGTTTTGTCGTTGCAAAAAGCCTTGCTGCCTCCCTGATCTTTTCTTTGGGAACCCAGGTAATCTCTTCAACTTTGTCGAGGGGGTGCTCATTCACCCTTTTAACGAATGGCTCCCAGCCATGGATATATTTTTCGACGAATTCTTTATCGTAAAGCTCCTCGTTGACGATCACATTGAGCATGCCGAGGGCGAGGGCAGCGTCTGTGCCGGGTCTGAGCTGGAGCCAGACATTTGCCCGTGCTGCCGGACGGGTGAGCCTGGGATCAACGACGATGAGCTTGGCGCCATGGTCGAGAGCTACTGAGAAGGGTTCTCCTTTGTATTCGTCAGGGTTACTGATCGTCACATTGTTTCCCCACATCATGATGCACTTGGGGAAATTCTCGTAGTCGGCGATGGGATTCGTGCCGCAGGTGATAATGCCTGTCGAGATACGGGGGCCATAGCAGAAATGACCTGCTGTCAGCACGTTTGGTGAGCCGAGAAGATTAGCGATGCGGTAGATCACCGCTTCATTTTCCCTGCCGGTCCCGTAGCCGAAAACGACAGATTCAGGCCCGTACTTTTCTTTATAGGCCAGGATTCGCTCTGCGATGGTGTCCAGGGCTTCATCCCATGAGATCCGTTCCCATCGGCCGCTCGCCTTGGGACCAACCCTTTTGACAGGGTAGGTCAGCCTGTCCGGATGATAGGCTAATTGTGCTGAAGCAAGTCCTTTGGTGCACAGTGTCCCGTGGGCAATGGGGCAATCGGGGTCACCGGCAATTTTTGCGACCTTGCCGTCTTTGACAAAGACGATTACTCCGCAACCACCGTGGCACATGCGACAGTGGCTCTTGACTACCGAATCGTAGCCGTAAACCTCCATCTCGCGTTCACTATTCGAATATCGAAACTGATGCATCTTCGCCTGCTTATGATTCTATCGAGAGCTCTCAAATACTATTATTCGTTCTCATCTTGTATTTGTGTAATCGGTCTCTAATCGATGTAATCAGAGATTTCTATACTTTTCCAGAAATCTCATATTAAACACTTTCCTCCGAAGCTCGGATTAGGTAAGAGAGCTTCTTTGGGCTTTCTGTCACCATAGAGCGACCAAGCTCACCAGCGCGTTTTAGCGCATCCGAACAATGGGTTTGTTTGGAGTTGAGACTCTACGTTTTGGATTCTTTGTTTTTTTGACGTTATGCACCGCCCTGTGTGGTAACAGAGCCCTGTCTGGCGACAAACCCCTGCGTCTGCAAACCAGTGGCAGATGGTGTCCCGGCGATTTGAGCAAGATAGGTTTCGCCGAGCTTCTCGATGTGATCACTGACATTGTCAAAGTAGTTGAAATGCACCTGTTCCTCATCGATGATTGTTTCAAAGATTTTCACGCTGATGCTGTCGCCGTTTTCTCTACACACTAACAGGAATTGGTTATAAGACTCGATTGCATCGTCCTCGAGTTTTGCATCAAATGAAAAGACGGATTGGACTTTCTGGCCCTTCTCAGCCTTTCCTGCAGGCTCTGTGGTCGGTTCTCCACCCAATTCCTTAATTCGATCTGCAAACATCTCTGCATGGCGCATCTCATCGATCGCTATGAGCTTAACCTTCGCGGCCATATCTCCGTAATCCATGTCGTCTAAATTGTAGTGCTGGTTCATGTATTGGGCAATGGCCTGCAACTCCATGCCGCGCGCCTTGTTCAAGACTTCAATTACCTTTTGCTTCTTTTGTTCTTTAGTATTTTGAGCCATAATACACCTCCATGTTTATTTAAAGTTTGCCGAACATTATTTTATGTTGCGGCTACAAATAGCAGCCCATAAGCGTGATTTAGTGTAATATCTCCATACTAAATGGGTTGTAAATCCCCCACTTTGTATGGTAATCTACACCCCTGAAGGGTTCTTGTCAATCGAAGCCTGCCTGTATGGATAAACGTATTGGCCGATGTATCTATTTGGGTACGATCGAGGAACTGCTTGCCAGCTTGGGAGATAAACGTTGGAAGGTTGGTGAAGAATCACAATGATAAAAAATCATCAATTCAAATTGGTGATCTTTGATCTCGATGGGACGCTCACTCAGGAGCGATCGATCTGGGAATATATCCACAAAAAACTGAGAAAGTGGTATGGGTTTGCTGAGGAGTATCAAAATCTGTTTTTGGCTGGGAAGATTTCTTATGAAGAATTTTGTGAACGCGATGCCCAGGTTTGGAAGGGGATGAAGGTGGAGGAGTTGTCCAAGATCGTTGAGACGGTTCCCTTTCATCCAGGGGTGGATGAACTGATCGACTACATTAAACAGAAAGGATTGAAACTTTCGATGGTTTCTTCCGGACTTTCTCTTCTTAGCAATTGGGTTCATGAGAAATATGGATTTGACTACTCCGTTTCGAATGATCTTCTCCATGAAAATGGAATCTTGACAGGGAAGGTGAAGATTCAAGTGAATTACGATAAGAAAGCAGAATGGGTGAAGAAAATTGTAAAACAATTTGGAGTGAACCCTGAAGAAGTGGTCGCCATTGGAGACAGTAAAGGCGATATGGACATGTTTCAGATGGTTGGGTTCTCCATCGCTTTTAATTCGTCCTGCAAGGATCTCGATAAGATTGCAAGTGTTTGTATCCAAAGCCAGAACCTTGCAGATATCATACCAAGAATCCCTATTTATTAAGAGGAGCATAATATTGTTTTCATCAAGAAACGCCATCTTTTGTAGGGCAGGCCTTTAGGCCTGCTATTGCAAGGCTAAAGCCTTGCCCTACAAGATGTAATCCGTTTTATGCTCCTGGTAATAATAAAAACGGACACGAGGCACGGACACGGTCACGAGAAAATGGACTGGGAACTAAACTTCATAAAATGGGCAGATGGATGGTGGAGTTCACCAGTTCTTGATCATACCTTGCCCTGGTTCACCTACCTCGGAAGCCATTTTGCAGTTATTCTTTTTATTATTCTTAGCTGGATTATAACCAAGCAGAGAAAAGTTCTCCGCCGTCTTGTTCTGCTTTATGCCATCCAGTCAGCAGTCATCTACGGCCTCAAATTTCTCATTCAACGTCAGAGACCATTTTTGTTTCTGGAGATGGCCTCGAAGCTCCCCAAGGGTCCAGGTGAAATTCTTGACC
>Ga0210056_1001462_pt1 | contig 20559 bp, 21 predicted proteins | sample CryGeyCG2014_080_2_FD_183965 | JGI IMG/M metagenome (GOLD analysis project Ga0210056, IMG submission 183965) | Groundwater microbial communities from aquifer - Crystal Geyser CG07_land_8/20/14_0.80 (SPAdes) (version 2) | ecosystem: Environmental > Aquatic > Deep subsurface > Groundwater | place... | reverse complement strand
CTCGCAGGACGTCCATCCAACGGTTCGTCTCTCTGTCTCTGCCCGGTCGGTCGCCGCGCTTGAGTGGAATGCGGTCCCTGAAATCGTCGCACCGGCAATCCAGACGAGTCCCGGCGCGACGAACTACTCGTTGAAAGTCGTCTCACAGAACCTGGAGGGGGACACGCTGAGGCTTCTGGTTGAGGGAGTGAGCGGAGAGGCCTATTCTCTCCCTGTCAGGAACGCCTCCCGGGTTGCTTCAGTCACCGGGGCGGCACTGGACGGCGACGTCATCCACGTGCAGATTCCAGGTGGTCGGGGCGGGGAATTCGTGAAGCATCAAGTTCAGGTCGTGTTCAAATGAGACGAATAGACCCCGTTCGGTTTCTCTCACGCGAGGAGAAGTGGTTTGTCGGTGGCGGCAATCGGCTCAGCTGGACGCCGCCATTTCCTGCCTGGCTCGAGTACCCCGGTTTCTGGGACACGGCCCACTGCTACAACATCCCTCTCGAACCAGCGTTCACGTGGACAATGCTCACATGAAGATGGATGCAACATGAAGAGACGGGCCACTCTTGTCGCGGTATTGCTCCTTAACTCCGCCGCGGCGCTCGCAGAGACGATCGCCGTAACCGACAGCTTCTTCGTCCCGAGCCTCGACAGCGTCAAGAAGCTGATAGTCCTGCTCCCCTCGGGTTATGACGCCTCAAAGCGGTACCCTTCGCTCTACCTGCTTCATGGGCTCACCGGGAGCTTTGTTGACTGGACGACGCGGACTTCCATCTCGAAGTATGTCGCCGACTTGCCTCTCATTGTCGTGATGCCGGATGCGGACGACTCGTGGTATGTTAATTCTGTGACCGATCCCCGGGGGCGGTATGAGGACTACATCGCGATCGATCTTCTGCGCTTCATTCAGCAGAAATACTCAGTCGACACAGCTCGACAGGCAATCGCTGGACTCTCAATGGGAGGGTACGGTTCACTTCTCGTCGCGATGAAGCACCCAAACAAGTTCCGCTTTGCCGGGAGTCTCAGCGGCGTCCTCGCGATGCCTGGAGACGTCGAGGAGTACAAGAAGAAGCCCTCGTTTTCGTGGGTTCTGCCGAGCCTTGAGAAGGCGTACGGAGAGAAACGAAGTACGTTCCCGCCGGGCGACGATCTGTTTACCGTGTACAAGGAGGCAGAGCCCGGGACACTTCCGTACATTTACATGGCCGTCGGCATCCAGGATGGACTGGAGAGCATTCTTCTGCGAAACCGCGCACTTGCGGATTCGCTCCGGGCCGCAGGGGCGTGGTACGAATATCGCGAGGTGCCGGGAAGGCACGACTGGAAATTCTGGGACCGTGAAATCCAGCCGGTTCTCAAGCGGATTCGTGAGGTCCTGAAGTTCTGAGGTCCCCGTCACGGCGGGCAACGGAGCGGCGAGGCAATCGTTGTGTGCCGCTACGGAGGCGTATCGGACACCGCCACCGTGAAGGTTGTCGCACCGGCTGGAAGCTATCTCATGCAGGACTTCTCCTCGCCCGCGGAGTGGAGCATGAGTGGATTGAACATCGACACCCTGGCGACAAGGTTCTCGATCTCCGACATGAACGCGTTCCGCGGGCGAACGTGCGGTCGGCTCGAATACCGGTACGCTTACCGGAATGAACCGAACGACAACTACGTCTACCTCACTCCGAATCCTCCGATCCAGCTTCCGGGGCGCATCGACCCTGATCGAGTTCAAGATCCCGGTGAAGGAGCCGGTCGTCTTGAAGGTCTTCGACGTTTTCGGGAGAGAGGTGCGAACGCTTCTGCTTGCATACTCATCTCTCCGATAATAGAGTGTCACGATATACAGGAGGTTAAAGATGCGAAGCGCACTTGCAGCATTTGTGGGATCAGTTCTCATCCTGTCCTTCGCTCTCTTCTCCGCGTCATGTAGGAAGAACAGCCAACTAGTTGCGCCGCCGGACACCGCGCATTTTCTAACCAAGCAACAACATGAGATCTCCTGGCCGGGGTTAGCCAATTCCCCCTGGCCAATGTTCCTCCATGATGCGCAGCATACCGGAAGGAGCCCGTACCGCGGTCCGCAAGAGGGGAAAGTCGAGTGGACGTTTTTCGCTGGCGGTGGGGTATTCTCATCCCCGGTGATTGATGAAAACGGGACAATCTACGTGCGCGTCAGTTCTTTTTCTCCGGATTTCCTCGCCATAGGAGCAGATGGTCAGTTAAAGTGGAGCAAATCCACTGCAGGAGACGGCTCGGCGTTGGTCGCTGCTGATGGGAATGTGCACGTGGACGGTTATGACAACTGGCAACGGTACCTGTTTGCTTATGACCGTGGTGGTTTTCTGAAATGGAGATTCCCTGTGGTAGGGAATGCGAGCTTCAGTTCGCCGGTAATCTCGAAAGATGGGGGAACAGTCTATCTTGCGGTAGGTTCACTATACGCTATCCGAAGGGATGGGACACTACACTGGAAGTGGAAGCCCGACAGTGACTCCGTTCAATACTCACCGGCGATGAGCCCGGATGGCACATTACTCTATGTCCCTGGTGGCCACGCGCTTTATGCTGTGGACACGAGCGGTCATTTGAGGTTGACTTGCAGAAAAGTACCATCGGCGCCTGCAGTTGACAACGACGGCAATGTCTACTTCTGTGCCGGAGCGGATGAATTATGCTCGTTCGACCAATCGGGCGTGCTGCGGTGGCGACTCCCTGGAGTGCCCTGGACAGGGTTGGGCATCGGGCCCATCATCGGATGGGACGGCACGATCTATGTTATCACGTGTTTGGATTTGTATGCGATCGACTACGCAGGCAGACTGAAGTGGAAATACCCACTTCCTGCACTTTCTGACTGCATACCAGCCATTGACGTGGATGGGACAATCTACTTTGGACTCACTCACTCTCGCAGACCATACGGGAATCCAGCCGATTCAACCAACTTCATTGCTCTGAATCCAGATGGCACGATGAAGTTTCAGATGTATCTCGCGGGAGGTCTGGGCGGTTGGATCCCCAATATCGATTCTCCGCCGGCAATCAGCGGTAACGGGAGAATATATGTGAGCTCCAACAATCCCGGTCACCACGTATACGCGATCAAATGAACAAACAAGAAAGGGGGAAACAATGAGAATCTTGTCCGGTATCGCGGTTGCCTTCTGTTTTGCCGCCATTGCCGTACATCCGATTCGGGCGCAACAGGGGCAAGCTTCACCTCTCTCCAAATCCCTTCAATCCAAACACCATGATAAGCTTTGAATTGCCACAGTCAGAACACGTCGTGCTGAGGGTTTTCGACTCGATGGGCCGGGAAATCACCAAGCTGGTGGATGAGACGCTCTCGCCCGGGATGCATGCGGTTCTGTTCGACGCCTCAGGGTTTTCCTCAGGTCTCTACTTCTATCAGATAACGGGAGGGTCGTTCTCGAAGATTCAGAAGATGACCTTGGTGAAATGACAGAACAGCCTGATCGGTGAGGCGGAGAGCATTCTCGGCGTTGTACCGTGTCACAGCCTTCCGGACAGTTAGGTGGTTGCCAATCGACTTCATGAAAATGTCGCGCGCTGTCTCATGGAGAATGAGTTGCGAAGGGAACATCTGCAACGTGCTCTTGACGAACGTTTGCGAACCGACGGGGATCCCGAGCGCGACCTGCCACTGGAGATCGAAGTGGGCACGGCGCGCCGCCTCGTCGTCCGAGACCTTGTTGTAGATCTGCAGGAGAAGTGAGAGAGCTAAGATGCTCGGCGGGACCGACGGGCGGCCGTTGTTCCGGCAGTAGAGAAATCCGAAGTCGTCGTCACGGAAGATCCCGTGCCGATGCTCAGAGAGAAATCCATAGAACGTGTCTCGACCCACAGTTTTGAGAAACTGACTGTCAGAATTGAGAAGAGACTCTTGAGCGTCACGCCGGTTGAACATGGATTCGCCTGTTTTTCTTCCGAGATCACGTGTGCTCAAGAAATGGCGCAAGCTTCATGCCACACTCCCGTCGACATGCGGGTTTTCGGCCGGACTTCTAGATTATCTTTTGCAGCTGAAGCAAATTCCTACTATATATAACAGTAAATAAGCGGATGCAGAAGGAAACAGTTGCAGCAATGAGCCAGGCATTTCATGACCTCACCCTACCCTCTCCTACAAGGAAAGGGGTAAACATAGATGTGCACAGATTGAAAAATCCCGTTCTTTTCAGCGGGACAGTCAACAGCCCAACGTCTTTTGCACGTTAGGAAACAAACCATCATAACAAACAAAACAAGGAGGTAGTACCATGAACACAACTCTACGTTGGACATTCTTGTCCATCGCACTGATGGTGCTTCTTCTTGCACCATTGAGCCTTGCACAAATTCCCAAGACGATCAGCTACCAGGGGATCTTGACAGATGCCAGCGGCACGGCTGTACCTGATGGTAACTACAGCCTCACCTTCAAGCTCTACGACGTTACCACAGGCGGTACGCCGCTATGGCAAGAGGTACAATCAGTTGCAGTCAGCAAAGGGATATTCAGCGTGAACTTAGGGAGCGTAGATACATTAAACCTGCCCTTTAACAAGCCGTACTGGCTTGAAGTAACAGTTGGAGCTGGTACGGAACTTACGCCGAGAATGCAGTTGACAGGCTCTGGCTACAGCTTCCGTGCTGCAAACACAGACAGCATCAATGGTATTACAGCTGGCGGTGATTTAACAGGGAGATATCCAAATCCAAGTATTAACAACAATGCAGTTACCTCAGCGAAGATTGCCGATGGTGCTGTGGACAGCACCAAGATTGCCTCTGGAGAGGTGGTCAAGAGCCTGAACAGCTTGCACGACAACGTCACGCTGCAGGCAGGGTCCAACGTAAGCATCACCCCGTTGGGTAACACCTTGACCATTGCCACAACCCCAGGCGGAGCTGGCGGCGACATCACTGGGGTCACTGCCGGTACAGGCTTATCCGGTGGAGGAACGACTGGTGATGTGACGTTGAACGTGAGGGTTCCTCTTTCACTCAGCGGCAGCTCTGCTTCTCCAAATTCAATTATCTTTGCTACAAATTCCGGCAGCGGCGCCGGCGTGAAAGGCTACAACAGCACTAGCGACAGCTACGGATACCTTGGCGGTTACGTCTCCGGCGTGTCTGGCATACACAGCACCAGCGGCAACTACGGATGGCTTGGCAGCAGCGGCGAAGGCGTGTTTGGCTACAGCGGCAGCGGCTACGGCGTGTATGGCGAAAGCAACAGCAACGATGGCGTGTTTGGCTACAGCAACAGCGGCTACGGCGTCTATGGCTACAGCGGCAGCGGCTACGGCGTCTATGGCGAAAGCACCAGCAACGACGGCGTGCATGGCTACAACAACAGCGGCAACGGCGTGTATGGCGAAAGCAACAGCGGCTACGGCGTCTATGGCAGAGGTACGAGCTTCAGGAGCACTGGCGTGTATGGCAAGGCCGGGGAGTATGGCGTGTATGGCTGCAACGACGGGAGCGGTCGCTATGGATACCTTGGCGGCCAAAGCTACGGCGTGTATGGACACGGCACCTACGGCGTGTATGGCGACGGCGCGGACTATGGCGTGTATGGCTACAGCAGTAGCGGCAACTTCGGATACCTTGGCATGAGTGACTGCGGCGTGTGGGGCTCCGGCAACCCCTACGGCGTATATGGCTACAGTACCACCGGCATCGCCGTGTATGGCTGGAGCAGCGGCAGCTCCCCCGCTGGCCACTTCGAAGGCGATGTGGTGATCGTAGGACATCTCTACGTCGGTGGCTACAAGTCATTCAAAATTGATCATCCGCTCGACCCGGCAAATAAGTACCTGGCCCATTTCTGTGTGGAGTCGGATGAGGTGCTGAATATCTACAATGGTAACGTCGTTACTGATGCTAATGGTGAGGCAACGGTCACCCTACCCGACTACTTCGAAGCCCTCAACCGCGACTTTCGCTACCAATTAACGGTCATCGGACAGTTTGCTCAGGCAATCGTGAGTGAAGAAATTCACAACAACCGCTTCTCAATCAAGACTGACAAACCGAACGTGAGAGTCTCCTGGCAGGTCACAGGCATCCGTAACGACCCGTATGTTAAAGCGCATCCCGCTCAAGTTGAGGTGGAGAAAACCGGTGCGGAGCGAGGGAAGTACATCCATCCAAAGGAATACGGCGTATCAGAGACGTTGGGTATAGACTATGAGAAGAACCACGAGATGGAGGAGCAGATGAGGGCTGAGCAAGAGAAGATGAAAGCTGAGCAAGAGAAGATGAAAGCTGAGCAAGAGAAGATGCAAGCAAAGCCAGAGGCAAAGTGAGGAGGGTAAAAAAATGAGACATCTTCTTGAAAATCCCGTTTCTTTTAGCGGGACAATTTTTTCGGCAGGAATTGTGGTTTTCTTGTTTCTCTTCTGCCAGAGTGCATCAGGGCAGTATGCCATCCCGCGGAGCGTCTTTGGAAGTGGAGGAGGTTCACTCAGTTCCAGGGACAACAAGCTTGTTGGCACGCTCGGACAGCCATTCATCGGCACAACGAGCAATGCATCCAATAAGCAGATCGCCGGCTTCTGGCACGTGCAGCGCTATCTGTTGACAGGTGTAGCAGAGCAGCCGGGCGAGATGCTTCCTACTGAGTATCGGCTTGAGCAGAACTACCCGAATCCATTTAATCCGAGCACTATGATTGAATTTGCACTTCCTGAGGAATCTCAGGTGAGCATCAAGCTCTACAATGTGCTTGGAGAAGAAGTTGCAACGCTCGTTGAAGGGATTGAGCCACCTGGTTTTCACAAAGTTGATTGGAAGCCGGAGGCTGTTGCCAGCGGGATTTACTTCTATCGTATGGTGGCGAAATCTGAGGTGAGTAGCAGAACATCCACCAATGTGAAGAAGTTAGCCTACGTGCGGTAGACCACACTCCCCGAAGAGGTTCTTTAACCCCCTCTCCTCTATGGAGAGGGGGTTTGACTTTTCACCTCTTATTTGACTCTTGAGCGTCACGCTGGTTGAACATGGATTCGCCTGTTTTTCTTCTGAGATCACGTGTGCTCAAGAAATGGCGCAAGCTTCATGCTACACTCCCGTCGACATGCGGGTTTTCGGCCGGACTTCTAGGAGATCAGAATAGGGAGAAATGATGAAGTGTTCCATCTGGACGACGAATGGCATCGGGATTTCGTTGTTCTGCCGGCAGCCCTTCAACTCGGGGCTGCCCCCTCGTTGTCCGGGTACACCTTCCAGTCCTCGCGCTCGTCATCCCACAGGTCTCGGACGCTCCCTGGCGTTCGCGCGAGGACGATATCGGCCTCCGCAGTGACTGTCCCGTCGGGCAGGCGGATCTCACCGTGGACGGCAGCCCGGGAGGTGCCGGGCTGCGTCACCTTCCCGACGATCGTGAGCGGTGTGAGCGTGGGGGTCGGACGGCGGTACTTGACTTCGAGCTTCAAGGTGACCATGAGATAGTCGTCGCCGCCGTCGATGAGGAGCGCGCGCCCCGCGACTTCATCGAGCATCGCCGCAATGATGCCGCCGTGGACTACTCCGGGATATCCGCGGAAGTGGTCAGGTATCGTGACAGTGGAGGTTGACTGCCGCGTTTCCGGGTCGCTGTAGATCGACATCTTCAGACCGACCGGGTTCTGCAGCCCGCAGATGAAGCACATGCGTGAATTCGGTTGCTTGTCCATCATCGTTTTTCGCCTCGCCTGTAGTGTGTCATCTCAGAGTATACAATCGATCGCGGCCGCTTAAGGCTTCAAACTCCTTGGCTTCACCTCCGTGCTGCAGGCGACGAGACGGCGCTCCCGGTCGTCAAGGTCCTTGAAGGGCTCGAACTCGCCAAGGTGGCGGTAGATCCGATTCCTGTCCATTCACATGACTCCATATTCGTGCGGTGTGAGAGGGGCAAAGAGAGCCAATGCACACAATATAAGCAACTGCGTGTCAGAGAAGAAGAATTGAACCACGGACGACACGAGAACGGGCTGGTGTACGCGGATGAAGATGATCTCTGGAGACGACGAGAAAAGCGGCACGACAGCTCGTGAGAATCCAGCGGCTGGAGTGATTGTTATTCTACTGTTTTCTGCGTAATTTCTCAACACTGCGTTCGAGCGCCGCGGCCCTCAAACGGTTCTCTCGTGAGAGCTCGCCATTGATCCCATCCGGCGGCATACGCTGGCCAAGTCCCTTGACTGACTACGCAGCAAATGTGGAAAAGATTCACTTCCTCAGGAACGGCTACCGGTTCGGAATGCAGGTCTTCATCGTCTGGCTCGGTCAGAACCTCATCAACATCAGCGTCTACGCCGCCGATGCACGGGCGCACGTTCTACCCCTCCTCGGGAAGGGAACACATGACTGGTCCTATATGCTTGGGACTCTCGGCCTGCTTGAACACGATGCCGGGATCGGCCACGTCTTCTTTGGGCTCGGTATTCTTGCCTTTGTCATCGCCCTTCTCCTTCCGCTGAAATCGGGCATCGAAACGGTCTAACGAAGCCTGGAGCATGATATGAAACGAATTGCGATGGTCCTGTGCTGTGCGCTGGCGATTTCATTCCTCTTCGGCTCATGTGGAAAGAAGGAAGAGAAAAAAGGGGCGAAAGTGATCGGCGTGACACTCCTCACACGTGGCCACATGTTCTACCGCGACCTCGAGGATGGGTTGAAGCAGGAAGCGGCGAAGCACAACTACGATCTGATCATCACATCGGCCGATTTCGATCTCGGAAAGCAGACTGCGCAGATTGAAGACTTCGTGGCAAGAAAAGTCGATGCGATCCTCGTCTGTCCGGTGGACTCGAAGGGAGTCGGAACGGGGATCAGGAAGGCGAACAAAGCGGGCATCCCGGTCTTTACGGCGGACATTGCTGCCGAGGAAGGAGATGTTGTCTGCCACATCGCATCGGATAACGTCGCGGGTGGACGTCTCGCAGGGGAGTACCTCGCGAAGTTGCTCGGCGGGAAGGGGAAGATCGGCATCATCAATCAGCCCGCGATCACATCAGTCCTCGACCGTGTGCAGGGCTTCCGCGAAGCTATTGCGAAGTACCCCGGGATAGAGGTGGCTGCCGATGTCAACGGACAGGGAGTCCGCGACAAATCGCTTGAGGTTGCGGCCGACGCGCTGCAGGCCCACCCTGACCTGAATGGGATTTTCGGGATCAATGATGATTCGGCACTCGGCGCACTCGATGCGGTTCAGCAGTTCAAGCGGTCGAAGGTCGTCATCGTGGGGTACGATGCGACGCCTCCCGCGGCGGACGCGATCATGAGGGGGACACCACTGAAGGCGGATGTCGTCCAGTACCCGAAGAAGATTGGCTCCGCGACGATCGATGAGATCAGGGCCTGCTTCGCCGGAGAGAAGGTGCCGCGGGCCGTGCCTGTGGACGTCGGCATCGTCGACCGGGAGGCCCTTTCGAAACAGGCGGCGCGGTGACGACGCCTCCGCTCCTCGGGATGCGGGGTATTGTCAAGCGGTATCCGGGTGTCCTCGCGCTTGACGATGTGAACTTCAGCCTCTCCGCGGGCGAGGTCCACTGCCTGGTCGGGGAGAACGGGGCGGGCAAGTCGACGCTCATGAAGATCCTCGCCGGCGCCATCGGGAAGAACGCGGGCGAGATCCTCATCGAGGGAAGAAGGGTGGAGATCGGGACCCCAGCGGCATCACAGTCGCTCGGGATCGGGATGATCTACCAGGACTTCAAGCTTGTCCCGGCGCTCACGGTCGCGGAGAACATTCTCCTCGGGTCCGAGCCGACCATTCCCGGTTTGCCGTTCATCGACCGGAAGGCAATGGAGTCGACCGCGCGCGGTGCGCTTCGGCAGCTCGGCGAGGAGATCGACGTCTCCGCCATCGTGGGGGACCTGAGTGTCGCGCAGCGTCAAACGGTCGAGATCGCGAAGGCGATCTCGCGGAAGGTCCGCATCCTGGCCCTCGACGAGCCAACCACCTCTCTCACGGAACATGAGATCCAGAACCTCTTCGGTGTCATCCGCCGCTTGAAGGCCGAGGGTGTGGGCATCATCTATATCTCCCACCGGCTCGAAGAGGTTTTTGAGATCGGCGACCGGGTCACCGTGCTGCGCGACGGGAAAATGGTCGAGACACGAGCCGTCGCGGAAGTCGACCGGCGGCAGCTCATCAGGTGGATGGTCGGGCGGGAGCTCGAAAACGAGTTCCCGGGTGTGCATCTCCAGCGCGGGGATGAAACGCTGAGGCTGGAGCATGTGACGGGTGGAAGGTTGAAGGATATCACACTCTCGCTGCACCGCGGAGAGATCCTCGGCCTTGCCGGACTTGTCGGCGCGGGCAGAAGCGAGGTCGCCCGTCTCATCTTTGGCGCTGACCGCAAGGAAAGCGGCAGCATCTTCCTCGACGGCTGCGAGATCAATCCCCGCTCGCCGCGTGAAGCCATTGACCTCGGGATTGGCCTCCTCACCGAGGACCGGAACCGGTACGGCCTCATCGCGGAAATGAACGTAAGGGAGAACATTACACTCTCGAACCTCCGCGATCTTCTTACCGGACCCTTCATCAGCGGTTCGAAGGAAAAGGGTGCGGCGATGGCGTTCGTTGATCAGCTTCGCATCAAAGCTCCGTCGCTGGAGGTGAGGGTTGAGAGCCTGAGCGGCGGAAACCGGCAGAAGGTGGTGCTCGCCCGCTGGCTCCACACGCGCTCGAAGGTCCTTGTTTTCGATGAGCCGACCGCCGGGATCGACGTCGGAGCGAAGTACGAGATCTACACATTGGTCAACAGGCTTGCGGCGGAAGGGACAGGCATCGTGATGATCTCATCAGATCTCCTCGAGCTGCTCGGGATGTCCGATCGGATCGTCGTGATGTGCGAGGGGAGGGTCAGCGGGGAACTGACTCGCAGCGAGGCGACCCAGGAACGGATCATGACGCTCGCCACGAGCTTCCGGCGGGTGGGTGAGATGCCGAACAACTGAGAGAGCGCGTCGATGAAGCATATCTTGCTCATGTGTGCCATCATAGCACTGTTTGGCGGTGGATCGTTGCTGTCGATGGAGGAGAAACCCGCGACCGTCCCGGGCCCAACGACCTCCCTCGACACGATGAGGGCGGTGCCGACCGACACGTCGTTGAAGAGGAATTCGAAATTGCTTCTCAAGGACGGCTCTGTCATCCAGTGAAGAATCCTGACCCGGGGACCCGACACCGTCCATGTTGTCTACAACTTCTGACATCGTGGAGAATGAAGAACGAAACAGGTAGTTTCACCCTGAGGCGCTTCAGCGAGCTGGGTATTGGTGCGGTGCTCGTCGTCGAGTTCCTCGCCTTCTCACAGCTCTCACCGTACTTCTTTACTGCCGAGAACCTCCTCAATGTCACCCTCCAGGCGTCGATCACGGCAATCATCGCCGCCGGCATGACGTTCGTCATACTTACCGCGGGCATCGACCTCTCCGTCGGGTCGGTCGTTGCATTCGCCGGGATCGTCGCGACAGGGACGCTGAAGACCGGGATCCCGGTGACAGCCGCTCTTCCCCTTGCCATCTTTGCAGGGTTGGTGGTCGGCGCCTTTTCCGGCTCGTTTGCCGGCTTCTTCATCACCCGGTTCAACATCGCGCCGTTTATTGTCACCCTTGCGCTCATGACCGTGTGGCGCGGCGCCTCGTTTGTCGTGACAGAGGGGAGGCCGGTCTGGGAGCTTCCGGAGGCATTCAGCGTACTCGGCACCGGGCGCCTCCTCGGCGTCCCGATACCGACGATCATCATGGTCATCGTGTATCTGACCGCACACGTCGTTCTGAAATACACTCGGTTCGGGAGGTACGTGTTTGCGGTTGGCGGGAACATTGAGGCGGCGCGGCTTGCAGGCATCAGGACGCATCGCGTGCTCACGGGTGTCTACACAATCAGCGGCGTCCTCTCGGCAGTGAGCGGGATCCTTCTTGCCTCGCGGATGAACTCCGGACAACCCAATGCCGGCATCATGTATGAGCTCGATGTCATCGCCGCCGTCGTTGTGGGAGGGACAAGCCTCTCGGGCGGAAGGGGATCCATCGTCGGGACGTTCATCGGCGCGATGCTCATCGCCGTGCTTCGCAACGGCCTGAACCTGCTGAATGTCGGCTCGTATGTACAGCAGGTGATGGTCGGCGTTGTCATACTCCTTGCAGTCCTTCTCGACCAGTTCAGAAAGAGATGAGATTCCCATCAACACTCTCAAAGGGAGGTGCACCGTGAACATGCTCGGCAGGCTCCTTGCGGCGTGCGTTCTGGGAACGACGCTGCTTTCCGCCCAGACAAGCGTCGACAGGCTCGTGTCGCGGCTCGATTCACTAGTCTCCACATCCTACAACGACTGGAAGGTCAGCCCGGACCTGAAGATCGCGAAGCTCGATGGGAAGGACCCACAACAGGCGGGCTTCGACGATTCGAAATGGGACAACCTGAAGCTGAATGAGCGGATCTATCCTGATTCATGCTGGATCAGGAAGACGATCGTCCTGCCGCAGACGATCCTCGGGGTTCCCATCTCAGGACCGGCGAAGTTCCTTGTCTCCGTCGATGACTACGGCTACATGTGGATCAATGGAGAAAGCCGTGGGTATTTCCCGTGGGACGGCGAGTTCGAGCTGACGAAGAACGGGAAGCCCGGCGACACCTTCCTTATCGCGATCCGGGCGATCAACACGAGCGGCCCGCTGAGAATCATAAGGGCTGAGATCGAGACAGAGAATACGGCGCCCTTGCTGCAGTCGGTCAGGGACTTTGCGCTCAGCATGCGTGTGGGGCAGAAGCTCACCGGTTTCGACACGTACCAGACGAGCTCGAACAACAAGGTTGATCCCGGGACTGACAAGTCAAAGATGAGCCGTGATGAGAAGAAGCGGCTCGGCGAGCTGCTCCAGACGCTCGCCGCACGTGTCGACGTCGATGCGCTTGCGCGCGGCTCCGTCGACGGTTTCACCGTCTCGCTGAAGAGCGTGAAATCGGAGCTGAAGCCGATCAGCGAGTTCGCGAAACGGTACACACTTTTCTTCGATTCGAATGCACACATCGATGCGGCGTGGCTGTGGCGCGAGAAGGAAACAATCGAAGTGTGCAAGAACACCTTCTCGTCCGTGATGAACATGTTCAATGCGCGGCCGGACTTCACGTACACGCAAAGCTCGGCTGCGTACTACGACTGGATGGAGCGGCTTTACCCAGACCTCTTCCGTCAAATCCAGCAGCATGTGAAGGACCGTCGATGGGAGGTCATTGGCGGGATGTGGGTCGAACCGGACTGCAACCTGCCGAGCGGTGAGTCGTGGGCGAGGCACCTCCTCTATGCAAAGCGGTATTTCAGGAGCAAGTTAGGGGAGGACGTGAAGATCGGTTGGAACCCCGATTCGTTCGGATACAACTGGAACATGCCGCAGTTCTACAAGAACGCGGGCATCGATGCGTTCATCACGCAGAAAATCGGATGGAACGCCGTGAACGTGTTCCCGTACCGTGTCTTCTGGTGGGAGGCACCGGAGAAGTCGACAATTCTTAGCTACTTCCCGTTCGATTACGTCAGCCAGATCGAAGACCCGTACCGTCTGGTCGACTGGATGCGGCAATTCGACGCGAACACCGGCTTCACGAAGCTCCTCGTCCTGTTCGGTGTCGGCGATCACGGCGGCGGCCCGTCCCTCGCCATGATCGACCGGATTGAGCACCTGAAGACGCTCGACATCTTCCCATCGATCGACTACGGGACCGCGACGCAGTACATTGACTGGCTCAAGAAGCAAGATCTTTCGTCGCTTCCGACGTGGGACGATGAGCTCTACCTTGAGTACCACCAAGGGACATACACAACTCAGGCGAAGATGAAGGAAAACAACCGGAAGAGCGAAGTCCTCCTCACGAACGCCGAGCGGTTCTCTTCGCTTGCCACGATGTTCGGTCGGAAGTACAACAGTGCGGACCTGGAGAGCGCCTGGAGGAACGTCATGTTCAACCAGTTCCACGACATCCTTCCCGGTTCCAGCATCAGGGAAGTCTACACAGACGCGCCTGAGAGGTACAAGCAGGCATACGCTGTGGGCGACTTTCAGTTGAGGAAGTCACTTGAGCAGATCGCATCGCAGGTCAACACGGCAAAGCTCAAGAAGGGGAAACCGGTCGTCGTGTTTAATCCGCTCTCATGGGACAGAAACGACATTGTGCGCGTGAAGCTCGACGAAGGGGATTTGAACGACTATGCAGTGTTCGACGCGAGGGGAAAGGAGATTCCCTCGCAGGCCGTGAGCAAAGGGGAATACAAGCGGGAGGTCATCTTCATTGCGGACAAGGTTCCCTCACTCGGCTACGCGCTGTACGAGCTGAGACCTCAGAAATCCGCCGCGGCGGGCACCGCACTCCATGCGACACCTGCGGAACTCGAGAACGACGATTTCCGGATCGCCATCGACTCCGATTCGGGTTGGGTGAAAAGCATCTTCGACAAGCGGAACAACCGGGAGGTTCTCAGCGGATTCGGCAACAAACTTCAGCTCCTGGAGGATCGGCCCTCGGCATGGGACGCGTGGAACATCGGACTCACCGGCCGGGAATTCCCGTCGACGTTCAAGGGAGCGGATGTCCTCGAGAGCGGGCCGGTGCGAGTTGTGCTCAGACTCCGGAGGACATACTTGAAGCCTGGTGTGAAGAAAGACTTGCCGACGGAAGACTTCCCGTCGAGCTTCTTCACGCAGGACATTATCCTTTACAATGGCGTGGATCGAATCGATTTCGCAACGGATGTCGACTGGTGGGAAGAGAAGACGATGTTGAAGGTCGCCTTCCCGCTTACGGTGAGCGACACTGTCGCGTCGTACGAAGTGCCGTTCGGGACGATCGAGCGGTCAACCCAGATGCGGAACAGCTGGGAGCAGGCGAAGGTGGAAGTCCCGGCCGAGCGTTGGGCGGATCTCTCGCAGAACGACTATGGCGTCAGCCTTCTCAACAATTCAAAGTATGGGTACGACATCAAGGGGAACTCGATCCGGCTCTCACTTCTCCGTTCGCCCATCTGGCCCGACCCGACAGCGGATCGCGGGAAGCACCACATCGAGTATTCCCTCTATCCTCACAGTGGGCGCTGGCGCGACGCATCGACGCTTCAGTACGGCTACGACTTCAACTACCCGCTCCTTGCCGTCGTGACCGACAAGCACGCGGGCAAGCTTCCGGCGGAAGAATCGTTCGTGAAGGTTTCGCCATCGAACATTGTCCTGACGACAGTCAAGAAGGCGGAAGATTCCGACGCCTGGATCATCCAGTGGTACGATGCGAAGGGAGTTCACGGCGAGGCGACGGTGACGCTCCCGATGACGCCGAAAAAGGTCGTCATGAGCAACTTCATGGAGGATGACGGCGCGCCCGTGCCCTTCGAGAAGAATGTTCTGAAAGTCCACACAATGCCGAACTCCGTCGTGACGGTGAAAGTCACGTTCTGATTCCCCGGCCCGTCATTGCGAGCGTTCGGGGAGCGAAGCGAGACGAACCGATGACCTGTGAGCTTGCCTCACTGCGAGCGCCCGAAGGGCGCGTGGCAGCCCCTTTGTCCCGTGAAGCCGTGTCAGCCGTTTGACTCTTGTCCGTGATTTCAGTATTCTTTGAGTGAAGGACACGCAGGAAGGACATCCCGAAGGACAACTGTAGCGCCTGTTTCCCTCACGCGTGTTGGAGCAGGGGACAGATCTGCGGTTCATTCAAGAGCTGCTGGGTCATGCCAGGTCCAAGACGACCGAGATCTGTACGAACGTCACAAAGCAGAGCATCGCCGCGATTCGCAGCCCGATTGATCAGATCACGATCACAAAGCCGACGAAGGACGTGAAGTCAATGGGAAAATAGACGCACCCACTCTGACGCCTATCCAGTAGATGTTCGGACATTCGCGGAGCGCTCCCCTCGGCACTGGTCGCCTGCCTGCGGCGGGCCGCTGGCCTGAGGCGGATCGCATATCTTCGGGCTAAACTTCAATGTCTCGCACACGCCTGCCTATGGCCCGCCATAGGCGGGCGGCACGGCTCGCCACTTCGTTAAGCCCGCGCCACGTTAGCAGCAATGCGTTTGAGAAATGACCATGGATTTGCTATCTTCATAGTTGATGAGAATCTACATAGATACGTCGGTGATTGGTGGTTGCTTCGATCAGGAATTTTCAGAGTGGTCAAATAGACTTATGGGCGATTTCATCAAAGGAGAGAAAGTCGCCGTAATCTCTGACCAGACTTTACAAGAATTAGAGAAGGCTCCTGAGCAAGTCAAGCAACCGATACGATCCATTCCGACGGATCACCTCATCATGGTCGAACTTGATGAAGAAGCACGATTATTGGCAAAGCGATATATTCAAGAAGGAGTCATCACTCGCAAGCATCTTGTGGATGCTCAACATATTGCCATGGCAACAATCCATCGTGTTGATTTTCTGGCAAGTTGGAATTTCAAGGAAATGGTAAACGTCTTCAAAATCCGACAATACAATGCCGTGAATCTCAAGTACGGCTATCCTCTCATTGACATTCGAACCCCGAAGGAGCTCGTTTATGAAAGCTAAGACTTTCGATGCCGTGAAGTTCATGCGCAACACAAGGGATGAATTGAGCAATAAGTATCTCAAGGATCCTGAAGCTCAGGAAAAAGATCTCGCTCGAATTAGAAAAAAATATAGCAAATTCAAACGCACTGCTGCTAACAGGCGGCTAAAAGACGTTCGCTTCATTGTAAGTGAATAGTTGTGCTCACTAAACCGCTTCGCTCACAAGAAATTGGTTGTTGGTAGTTCGCTCAGCGGCTTCTTTTAGCCACCCGGCGTTAAGCGCAATGCCCCACAATCCACAATAACAATCACAATGCTTAACGTGAAAGGAGCAACACGATGAAACAAATCCATAATATCCGAACGGTTTTCTGTCTGATTGCCGTTGCCGCATTCATATTCAACGGATGCGCCCTTATCTTCCAAGGCACAAGCAAGAATATGAGCTTCGACGCCGGTCCCGGTTCTGCGGAAGTTTGGGTCAACGGAGCGAAAGTTGGAGTGACTCCGTGCAAAGTCGAGCTCAAACGCAATCAGGAATATAGCATTGAATTCAAGAAGGAGGGTTATCAGACGAAAAGCTATCGAATCACCAACGGTGTCGGTGCAGGTTGGGTCGTTTTGGACATTCTCGGTGGCTTAATTCCAGTGATAATCGATGCTGCAACTGGAGCTTGGTATGGATTCGACCAAGACAACGTTAATGCTGTTCTGGAGAAACAGCAATGACGGTGTTCGGGACACTGCGTTTTCACCGGAGGCGGAGCGAACTCACGGGGTTCGCTCCCCGTCTCTTCGTCGTTGTTATTTTCTCTTTTCTGTTTCCCTTGCTCTCAGTTGCCCAAGTGGCGTTCGATGTGAAAACCACTCTCGAAGAGAAAAGGCAACTTCACGTTATCAAGATTGCCGTCATCAACGCCCTTCATCAATCAAACTGGGCAACCGTGAAAGGAGTAGGTGAGAATTACTCACTCTGGCTTACAAATCTTAAGCGGCACAGTGAGGGAGATTCTATCAAGACGGAGTTCGATTTAGACTTGCGGACGCCTGCTATGCTCAGCCGAGGAAGGCACATCACCAGCGCACACGTTTCAGTTCTTTTCGACACAACGAGCATCTCAAACGTTCGGTCATCTAATGATACGCTCATCAATGGTTTGGTCGTCCAAGGACTGGAAAGCAGTGGAGTACTGAAAGAATTCAGTAAGTTCTTCTCAAGTTCCATTCCCTTTGGAGATTTGCTAATACGTCCATTCGTTTCCAAGGTTCTCGACGAACTGAGCCGTCAGCCAACACCGCTTGAAAGCCTTGAGGCAAACTTACTTGCTGCTCAAGCCATCATCCAGTTGCGGCAGATGACACAAGAAGACTCACGTCGAAAGTGAGACGTGCGGCAACGGCAGCAGATTGTGTGGGGCACTGCGCTTAACAGCAGTAGCAACGACGCTCGTTCATTTGTCAAGGCTGAGTTGAATCGTGGTTCAGCGCAATCAGTTGAACTCGCTCAACGCCGGACTCATTCATAAAGAGCATGGAGTGCGGCGCTGCGTGGCTACTGCACACGATGTTCGGACATTCGCGGAGCGCTCCCCTCGGCACTGGTCGTCAGACTCCGATCGTCGATTCCGACGGATTCTGTCGAACGAACTCTGTCGAGCTGCGCCCTTCGATGTGCTCGTTCACTCCGTCCGCCTGCCTACGGCGGGCCGCTGGCCTGAGGCGGATCGCACATCTTCGGGCTAAACTTCAATGTCTCGCACACGCCTGCCTATGGCGGGCCGTTGGCCTGCGGCGTGGCTCGCCACTTCGTCAAGTCCGCGCCACGTTGGGCGAAATGCTCGCCGACTCAACATCACACATTCACATACAAGAAAGGAGTTAGTCGTATGAAGCTACAACCTATAGTACTCATTCTCATTGCGGCTCTGTTTAGCTTAACAGTCGGAGCCTGCACCCTTGCGAAGCTTACCGGGAGAGGTCCTGTGCCAATCTTGCTTAACAATCCTCGTGCGAAAGTTGACGTCATCAAACATATTCGCGATAGCAAGATGGTGGTCTTCGATTACACCGGTGTCTTCGATGCATCTGAGATTCTTTCCAAGCACTTTGAGGAAACTAAAGCAGATGCGATTATAAATGTAACCTTTGCCATCAAATCGGATGTGGGTTCCTTCTTCGTGAACCTTATCACCCTGGGTATCGCAAACGCGAGGGTAATGGAAGTAGAAGGGGATCTGATCAAAGCTCCACAAGGTCTTGGATTGCTCGACATCCGGGGCAGCGAAACTATCGCGATTGCGGAGACCATTGAGGAGCTAATAACCAAAGCATCGGACTCTGCGTCCTTAAACGCCGCTCCGCAAATGATAGTCCGAAGCGAGAACGGCTTCAAACTTGTTCGCTATAACCAAGCCGCGCTGTTAGAGGAATGATTTCCGGCTTGCACTTCGCCTAACAGACGCGAGAAGCAAAACGATTTGTTTTAAGACCGTTGTAAGCACCAATGACCGAATCACACAACGCCGGACCATGGGTTTGCGTGGCGTGGTTGTTTCAGTACGAACCGCGATAACAGAAGATGGCCGGCACTTTGGTGCGCGCACTGAGTTAATGTAGGTCTCCTTCTAAGGAGAACCACGAATAGGAGTCTGGTCTCAAAGTTGAAAACCACGCCGAAGGCGTGTGGTGAAAAAAGAATATTCTGACGAGTGAGGGTTTATCGGGTACTTGACTTTCAATATAGGAGCACAAACTACGACACTCGCTCACTTGATATGGCTCGGTTGAATCTAAGTTCAAGAATAAGTTGTGCTCGTTCCTTGCCGCACTCATTTGATAGAAAGGCGTGGAGTGCGGCACGGCGTGCTTGGCGAAACAATGTTCGGACATTCGCGGAGCGCGTCCCTGGCCTGGTATTGGCAGCAGCTGTTCCATCCGGTGAGCGGATCACTGTTGTTGGAGAGCGTGGCGCACATCTCGCTCTCACGCCGCCCGGAGACCGGGGCTCGGTTTGCGTCTTCGTTAAGCCCGCGCCACGTTAGCTACCATTTGTGCCTGAAGATTCTTGACCCGAAAGGGTTATAATGAATGGGGAGAGATTCGCGGACTTCATGAAGGGATTCGCTGCTGCCAACCAGCTTATGAGCCGGGCTGGGAACAAGGGCTGCTTCGTGGAATATGTGTGCCTTGCCACATCAGTTGTCGATGGACTCCTCAGAACGGGTTTGGTTCTCAAACATCAACTCGATTCTCATTCTAGCGAGATTCCAACCGAACTGATCTATCAAGCAGATGATGACAAGATCATCTCTGAGCGAATGATCTACAAAAAAGCCCTTGAAAAAGGTATCATATCACACGATCAGTTTGATCGCCTGGAAGACCTTTACACCCGAAGAAACAAGGTCGTTCACCGATACATCATCAGCGAGATTACAACGGATCAAGTTCTTCAGATAGCCACTGAGTACCAAGAAATCATCGACGTAGTCGGGAATCAGGTCCGGACGTTGGAAGACCAGCAGATCGAATCCGGTGTAGGGATGACTGTCTCAGGAAGACAAGTGCCGACCGAAGTGAGGGCGAAGGGCAAGGCACACATCCAAGAAATGGCTGATGAAAAGCATGGGCATCCCAAACTTGCCGAAAATCTGAAATCAACCAGCGGCACAAACGGCAGCTAACACGCCGCACCACGACGTTTGCGTGTTTGTATTGCTCAACAAAGGAGCTTACTCATTGGCGCCGCCATTGAAATTTCTGGAGCGGTGCCACTGCGTAGTGCGGCGAAACGATGTCCAGACATTCGCCCAGCGCACCCCTAGACTGGTATTGGCAGCACAACACCATCAGCCCACACAGCTCACTCGGGTATCGACCTCCAGCACCGTCCGCCTCAGGCGGACCACTTCAGGCGGCCAGTGCCTGAGGAGGGGACACTAACATACGCACTGGTACACAAGACGGGGGCAGGTCAGCTGGCTGAGCTGCATCACAACTTTCTGAAAGTGCCCCTCGCGCCAATCCGGTTCCTCCGCAGGCA
>Ga0210056_1001461_pt1 | contig 20563 bp, 21 predicted proteins | sample CryGeyCG2014_080_2_FD_183965 | JGI IMG/M metagenome (GOLD analysis project Ga0210056, IMG submission 183965) | Groundwater microbial communities from aquifer - Crystal Geyser CG07_land_8/20/14_0.80 (SPAdes) (version 2) | ecosystem: Environmental > Aquatic > Deep subsurface > Groundwater | place... | reverse complement strand
CGCTGCCTCACATTCAAAAAAAGATATTTGCCTATATAAAAGACCCCGCTCCACATGCCGGCGGGCTCGTCCAACTACAGGATAAGATCGTGGTTCGCTTCACTCACACAATCTATCCTTATTCGTTAGGTAAATTGTATCACTACGCAACTGGTAATGGACCTGCTCCAACAAGTTTTTTCTGTCGTGAATCAACTGTTAAATTTAACCCCTCTAATGTTCTGGCGCCAAGAATCGTCATATCACCCTCTTCACCAAAGACAATTTCATCAATAGTGAAATACTCACCTATTTTGATAATGGCAAAACCTACATTTCGTGTTATGCGTTGCCCATTTGCCATTACAAACAGCAGGTCTTTTTTCTCTCGAGTGACACCAATTTTCTTAAGCAATTCTCCCGAAACCCAAGTATATTCACTTCCTGTATCTACAAGGATTTTTGGAGTATGAGCTCTCTTTTTACGATTGACATGATTTTCAATTATACACTCTGTATAAAATGTTCCCATTTTTATCTCCTGTCTAATTTTGGTTTTTTACCTAACGCCGGGCATGAGTGGTTGAGAAAAGCGCCAGCTTTTCTCAATCCATCTCCATGCCCTTGTTGGCCTATTCTAGTGATTTTCCGGCTGATTTGACTTCATAAAGTGCCTGGTCTTCACAGACTTGCATTTGACCTGCAATATCAGCTACCATTTTTTCGAATATCAATTCAGTATTTATAAAGAGGTTGCTGCTCTCTCTTTTCAAGTATCGCGCGGCCATACGACAATATTCAGGTTCAATATCGATTCCTATGCTGTTTCTTCCGTATCTTAGGGCAGCTATCATTGTTGTACCGGTACCGCAGAAAGGGTCAAGAACTGTGTCCCCGTGGAAGGAAAACATTCTGATCAAACGAGTGGCAAGCTCCAGAGGAAATGGAGCGGGATGAATTCTGGTTGATGCACCGGTGATATTCCATATCTGTTGAAACCAGGTATCAAAGTCTTTTTTATCGATTTTACTTATTTTTCTTTGCTCCTCAGTTGGTTTACGATAGCCGCCGGGTTTTCTCTGCATTAAGATAAATTCCATATCATTTTTTATGATTGCATTTGGCTCATAAGGCTTTCCTAAGAATTTTGACCCGTTCTCGACTTCAAAACTTGCGTTCGCGATTTTATGCCAAATAATGGGATTAAGGTTATCGAAACCAATTTTCCGGCATAAAACACAGATATCTGCATGCAAAGGAAAAACAAGGTGCCGTCCAAATCTCCTTCTTGAAACACACACATCACCGACAACACAAACTAACCTGCCCCCCGGAACTAATACCCGAAAAACCTCTTTCCATACTTTTTCAAGCTCCCTTAAAAAAGACTCATAATCATTGACGTGGCCCAATTGGTCCGGATTCTCATTATAGCGTTTTAAATTCCAATATGGAGGTGAGGTAACAACGAGATGTATAGATTCATCCTCTAAGAACGTCAGATCCCTCGCATCCCCGTTAATTAGCCTCTGACAAGTCTTCTGTTTAATACTTTTCATGCAAAGGCTCCAATGTGGGATACAAGAGATTTAAGAAAAATTGTAAATGAGAGATCATTTGCAAGTTCCCGATACACGCCTTTAAGACCTGTCTCGCTTTCGGAGGTTATGAACGATGCCGATGTATAATGACGTTCGAGAACAAGCTTACGGCAAAAGAGTTCATATCTTTTCATATAGGATGCTCCAACAAATTCTGGAAAGACTTTGAAATGTGGTTCTTTGACTTTGACTGGTCGAACTGATGCATCACAATCCTCGAGCATGAAAAAATATCCGAGAAAGGGCTGAACTCCACCATTGAAGGCACCCTCCCGATAAGCCGTCCAAAGATCAAGAGCGCTGCCCATAGCTTCTTCTGTCCTGTTATTGAAGTTGTTGCCAAAAGAGGGGCCAACCTGTGACTTTGCTTCAATTGCTGCAACCAAATGTCCGTTCTTGACTACAACCAAATCCCATTCCTTGGTGGGTCGAAAAAATCCAGGCAATTCAAGACGTTTTTTTCTGAAGACATATTTCCCGTCAAGCCCGGCACCGACCACTATCTCCGTGAAAAGGCCGATAAAGCCATCCGTTTGAGCACCGCCAGTCACAGCACTCCTCAACCCGGCATCTGAAACGCCCCTATCTTTCTGCTTTTCCCTTTGCGACTTACGTGTCTGCCAGTAATGGGCAACTGCATCTGAAATATGATTTTCAAGATTATTGATTAGCTTTATCATGGCTCATTCCGTTTTTGGTTCATTTTTTAGGCCGGCGAGGCTCCAGCGACGGTTCGAAAGGCCGCTTTTCGGCGGCCTGAAGAACAGGCGCTGGAGCGAAGCTCAGCTCGCCCCGTTCCCGGCGCGCCGCAGGCGTGCCGGGAACGTATATTGGACAGAAAAAATATATTACAAAACACTTGACTAAAACAATTATTCAACCATATAAGGTAAATAGCGCATATACACCACCTCCTTTAGAAAAATATTGGACAAATTCAACATGTTGTGATAATGATTTAAAAAGTGATATAATAATTCTGTCTAGCATAACACCGTAAATTGTAACTTAACTACTTGAATTGAGTATATTTTATGATTGAAGAAAGTCAAAAACGATCTACAGCATCTCAAAGATTCTGGGATGCTTTTAAGGCCTGTGTGGAGGATAACCGGGTGCGGCCTGATCGTGCGCTCTTTTATGTCAAATGGGGGCAGGCCTTTGTTAATTTTCTGCCCGGAAAGCGATTGCACGATCGTTCGCGGCAGGATATTGAGGCCTTTATTGCCGATCTGGGTAAACGTCCCGGTATCGAGGACTGGCAGGTAAGGCAGGCAGAGCATGCCCTGAAGATTCTTTATGAGACGTTTCTTTCCGATTATTCTCCGGATGGCATGATAAAACCGGCACCGGATACTGAAAAAAGGAAACAGGCGTCGAGTATTACCCCTGAGGCAGGTGCTTTCCGCGATCGAGTGGTTCCCGGCGAGGTTGAGCGCCTTTTCCCCCCCTGGTTGATGCAATGAAAACAGAGATTCGCGGCCGCCATTACTCGATCCGAACAGAGACAGCCTATCTTGATTGGGTGCGGCGCTTCATCGCCTTTCATGGCTATGCCGACCTGAAAAGTATTGATTCAGATGGAAGGAGTTACTGCGCTCATGACCGGCTTGATGTATGGAGGCGGCCTGCGGCTCATGGAGTGTGTACGTCTTCGGGCCAAGGACATTGACTTCGGCCGCCACCAGATCATGGTGCGTGATGGGAAGGGACAGAAGGACCGGATAACGATGCTGCCGGAGCGCTTTGTCGTTCCGTTGCAGGAACATCTTGCCAGGGTGAAGGTTATTTATGAAAAGGATCAGGCAAGTGGGGCTCCCGGAGTCTATATCTGGCCGGCGTTGGCCCGCAAATATCCCAAGGCGGCGTCGGAATGGATCTGGCAGTATGTGTTCCCTGCCAAGGGCCTTTCGGTTGATCCTCGAAGCGGCACTGTCCGGCGGCATCATATCAATGAAAACCTCGTGCAGAAGGCCGTGAAAGAGGCGACATCACGGGCAGGCATAAACAGGAAGATCAGTTGCCACACCTTACGTCACTCCTTTGCCACACATTTGCTGGAGGCACGTTATGACATCCGCACGGTGCAGGAACTATTGGGACATGCGGATGTCTCCACCACCATGATCTACACACATGTACTGAACAGGCCGGGACTTTCGGTCAGAAGCCCGGCTGATTTTGAATAATAAACCTATTTTGTAACTACTCAGGTTCAAAGTTCCAAGGTTCACGGTTCAAGGTTAGAAAACGATGAATATAGACCAGTAGAAGATAGGGCAACCAACCCTGAACCCTGAACCGTGAACTCTGAACCGTGAACCTGACAACCTGAATAGTTACCCTATTTTAACTTCTGACTGTTCACATTATCTTCATTCCCGGAATTAAGTCAAGAATCAACTTTCTTTAGAGGGATAAAAGGGGGACGCTTCCCCACATAAACACCCCTTCCGACCCTTTCAATGTATCCTCTTTTGAAGGCGTTATAAAGAATGCTCCTGATCTTCTTCTCATCAATCCCTGTTTTTCTTTTCAGTGTGGAGACGTCAACCCCTTTCTTTGCCCGCTTTACAATTTTGAGGATCTGATCTGCTTCAGTCTCCCTGGCGACTCCTCTTTTGGAGACAGGAGGGCTCGCAAGAGTTGCTCCTGCTTTCCTTCCCACCGGGAAGGGGGGCTTCTTCTCCGGCTTGTGCGCCCCTTTTTTCTTTATCTCTTTCGCAGCGGAAATTGTTTTCGTTCCCGCACCTACTTTCCATTTCGTCCCCACTTCCATATCAATGCCGAATATATCTCCAAGATTGGAATCATCAATTACTCTGCCGGTTTTCTTTTCCGCAGCTCTCAGCAGCTTATGTGTCCTGTCTTCCACCGCCTGGCTTATTAAATTCCCCATCTCGACCTGTCTGAGTTTAAAGAAGAGGCCAGGGTCTTTATCAAGCCTGGCGCCAATGCCATAGAGCGTTGCCGCAACATGCTTACACATGTAAGCCCAGTCAGGACAACTGCAATGGAATTCGATCTCTTGCGGTGAGGGGAAGAGCCCCTCTCCCCTGGCCATGAATATTTCGCCCAAGGCCTCCGGGAATTTCCCGGCCAGGAGTTCCTGTAATGAATCGAGCTTTCCTGCGCTGGCCGCTTTCATCTTGTCCCAGATCGGTTTAGTGATCGCCTTTATCCTGATGATTACGTTGTAAGGTGTGGATCTTGTTCCCTGAACGAGAGAATCCACCTTCCCTGAACCTATCTGGAGATCAAGCACAGCGCCATTACGTACATAGCTGCGTCCGCGCCCGATCCGATTGCTGTAATCGGCATATCGTCCAAGGTTCAGATTCCATGACTTCCCCCACCATGTTCTCGCCAGGGTGCTTCCTTCAACAATAACAGGCTTTATGCCGGGGTTATCCTTCATTAATTTTTTTAATTTCTTTTCTGCCTTTGCTTTCTTTTCCGCTACAGGCACGTAACGGGGGTAGCCCCAGTATCCCATTGAGCACCTCTTATGTCTTCATTCTTATAATGTTAATCTGAAGAGTTTTATTAATTCATCATCCCTCATCTCTGTTATCCATGCCTCACCAGCGCCGGAAATGATATCTTCTGCAAGTCTCGTCTTCTCTTCAAGCATCATATCAATTTTCTCTTCCACTGTGCCCTTGGTTAAGAACTTGTGCACGATAACATTCTTCTTCTGCCCGATCCGAAAAGCCCTGTCGGTTGCCTGATTTTCCACGGCGGGATTCCACCAGCGGTCAAAATGAATCACATGATTCGCTTCCGTCAGATTCAACCCGATACCGCCTGCCTTCAAGGAGAGAACCATAAAGGGGATATAGCTTTGAGATTGAAACGCTTCTACAATCTCTTTTCTTTTACTGACCGGCACCCCACCGTGCAGGATCAGGCCTTTCCGATAAAAGATGCCTGCGAGGAAATCATGAAGAGGTTCCGTCATTTCCTTGAATTGTGTGAATATCAACGCCTTTTCCCTTTTTTCATATATCGTCTCACATATCTCCCGGAGCCTCGTAAATTTTCCGCTCTCATTTTCTTCAAATCCCGATTGCCCCAAATATTGATCAGGGTGATTACAGAGCTGCTTGAATTTCATGAGGGAAGACAGGATCAGTCCTTTCCTCTTTATGCCTTCTGTTTCGGTAATTGCCCTCCTTATATCTTCCACCGCTCTATTGTATAAGAGGACCTGTTTTTTACTGAGGCTCGCATACGTTTTCATCTCCACCTTACCCGGAAGATCGGAGATAACCGATTTATCGGTCTTCAGGCGTCTTAAGATGTAAGGGCTGATGAGTTTGCGCAATTTTGCATAGCCGGAAAGGTCATCCTTCAGCCTCTCGGAAAACTCTTTGAACTCCTTTATATTGCCGAGCAGTCCGGGATTTAAAAAGTCAAAAAGAGACCAGAGATCCGAGAGTCTGTTCTCGATAGGGGTTCCTGTCATGATAATCCTGTTTCGCGCAGTCAGTTTCTTGACCGCCCGCGCTTGTTTCGTCCCCGGATTCTTGATGGCCTGGGCTTCGTCCAGGATAATATAGTTCCAGGAATAAGATTGGAGCCATTCGTATCTTTGAGCCATGGCATAGGTTGTGATAATGAGATCGAAGTCATCCGGCGAATTGTGTGTTTTTCCCGGGGCATTTGGGGCGGTATTGGCGGTGGGATGCGCCACAGAGAAACGGATATCAGGGGAAAATCGCTGAATCTCATAACACCAGTTGAAGATGAGGGAGGCCGGTACGATTAAAAGACTGGCCTTATGCGGGCTTCCCGTTCTATGGAGTTCTAATTTCAAAATATGTAAGAAGGCCAGCACTTCAACGGTTTTTCCCAGGCCCATATCGTCCGCCAGGCAGGCACCGAGCTGTAGTGAGTGTAAGAAATAGAGCCAGTTTACCCCTTTCTGTTGATACTCTCTCAATTCGGCCTTGAATGTATCATCGGGCTTCACAGGAGGGATCTTCTGCGGGTTGACCATCTTCTGGATGACCGATTCCATCCATTTTCCGTTTGAGATACTGAGGTCTATCTCTTGGCCATGGACGCCCAGTAACTTTTCCGGCCGCAGTTGCAGGCGCAATGCCTCTATAAAGCTCAGGCCCCCAACATTTGCCATCTCTTTTGCTTTTTTGTACGCCTCCAGCGTCTGTCTCAGTTTCTCAGGATCCACAGCCACCCATTTGTTTTTAATATAGGCGAGTCCTTCCGATTCACTGAGCAGTTTTTCCGCCTCTTCTTCTGAAATCTGTGTATCTCCTAAAAACAGTTGCGCATCAAAGTTCAGGAGCGCATCCATTCCCACAAAAGAGGGCTCTTTATTGCCGACGCTTACATTAAGCCTGATACCCGATGCGCCGCCTTTCCACCAGTTGGGGATACGGCACAGGATACCGCAATCTTCATAGACAGGGATCTCTTTCAGGAAAAAAAACGCCTCTTTTGAGCTCCAGGCAAGGGGGTGAAACATTTCGCCGGTTTCAAGGAGTTCGGAAATTAGGGGGCTTCTTTGGGCGGCCCGATGGACTGTCGTCAGGAGTTGCAAGAGCTTTTCACTGTCCTGTCCATATTCCTGCAATGCATGCTTAAGAGGGAGATGTTTGGATTTCCCCTGTTCATTGAGCCTGGTGGAGTAGGTTGCCAGAAAGGCAAAGGGATTCTCCTCATCCTTGTTTTCTACGAGATGGAAAAAGACCCTGCCCACGAGGTGCACATTGGGACTGTAGGTCTTGATAAAATCCTCAACAGTCCCCTTATATGTCCTTATTGCACCGGCAAAAGTCTTTCCCAGCCTTAACCATACATCCTTAAGCAATTCCAGGGTCAGATAGTCGGAGCCGGTCATCAGCGGCGCATCTTCCAGATACCGTCTCAATGCGTCTTCTTCTATCAGGAGCTCGACCTTGTGACGTAGGGCTTCCAGATCGGGCGTCTGGGAAAGCCTTTTGGCAAACAATCCTGCAAAGCTCCGCCAATAATCGAGAGAAGGAGACAGAGAAACGCCTCTGTCACAAAACCCCAGGAAAAGAAGCCAGGAATCCGTATTCCGGGAAAAACGCCTGTATATCTCCTCCTGTAACAATCTACTGCTCTGGATTATAGACTCCTTTGCATCCGTCCATTCCAACTCCAGGGAGCCGTTCGGCATAACAACCGCGATTAATTCCCGATTTATATCTTCCGTCATAGGAGATTTTGATCCCTTTGTCTCCTTAGTCCAATCTCCCCTCCCCGGCCGTGACCAGGCAAGAGGTTAAATATACTCATCCCACGCTACAAAAGGGGTGATCCTTTCGGGTTCGCCTTTCTGCTTAAATAATGGTAGTGTAAAATAATTTGTGTGAAATTGATATAGGCAAAAAGGTAGAAAAATTTCTCGTTGACACTAAATTGCCTTTCCCGTATATTCGCCTTGGTAAGAGAAAGTTTCTGCCGGTCTTGGAAAAAACCATCATAAGTGAGGCAATTGCAAAACGCTCTGTCATGCCCGAATGCTTTTATCGGGCATCTATGATATCAAGCAGTTACCAAATAGATTCCCGCCCAAAAACGTCGCGGGAATGACATGGTGGGACTTTTGCAATTACCTCAAGTAATTGAGAAAAAAAGCTTGACTATTTCTATATTTATCCGGTGGTACCACAAAATTGGCTTTTATGGTTAATCTAATTCAAAGATTGGGAAATTTCGTCATTGCGAATGTGGAAAAGCTGGGGAAAACGGGTGTTTTTCTGGGGACAGCTATTTTCTGGACCTTCATCCCTCCCCTGAAGATTGGAAGAATCATCAAGCAGATCAGCTTTATCGGTGTGAAGTCTTCTTTCATCGTGATCCTTACAGGGAGCTTTACCGGGATGGTTCTGACACTGCAAACGTATTACGGGATGGAGAAATTCGGCGCGGAAGCCCTTCTTGGTCCGACCGTCGCTCTTGCGCTTATCAGGGAACTGGGGCCTGTCCTCTCAGCTTTAATGATAACGGGGAGAGCGGGATCAGCCATAGCAGCAGAAATAGGAATTATGAGAATCACCGAGCAGATTGACGCCCTGGAAGTCATGGCCCTGAATCCTTACCGGTACCTCATTGTTCCCAACATCCTGGCCGGGATCATCACTTTTCCTCTACTGGCCTCCATCTTCAATGTGGTGGGAATTCTGGGAGGTTATCTGGTAGGCGTTCAACTTCTTGGTGTCAGTCAAGGCGCTTATTTCGGAGAAATGGTCAATTTCCTCGGCGTGAAAGATATCACCATTGGACTATACAAATCGTTGAGTTTCGGATTAATCGTAACCTGGATATCTTGCTATCAGGGATTTACGACAAGTTACGGTGCGGAGGGAGTCAGCAAAGCCACTACCGGCGCGGTGGTTACCTCCTCCGTACTGGTTCTCGTATGGGATTATTTCATGACATCGGTGTTATTCTAAAATGATTGAGGTAATTGATCTTCATAAGTCGCTAAATGGCACTGAGGTGTTAAAGGGGATCACTTTCAAGGTGGTAAAAGGAGAAATCCTGGCCTTGATCGGTAAAAGCGGCCATGGAAAATCTGTTCTATTAAAGCATATTGTCGGTCTCATCAGGGCTGAACGCGGTAAAGTTCTTATTAACGGGGAGGACATTTCTCAAAGCCGCGGGCCGGCGAGAGAGCAACTGCGAAAAAAAATCGGTTTTCTTTTTCAGGGAGGGGCGCTCTTTGATTCCATCAATGTGTTTGATAATGTAGCCTTTCCCCTGCGGGAAAAAACCCGTCTGAAAAGAGATGAAATAAGAGAAAGGGTCCTCTTTGAATTAGCCCAGGTCGGTTTATCGGAGGTGGAGGGCAAATTCCCCGCCGAGTTAAGCGGGGGAATGAAAAAGAGGGTGGCCCTTGCCCGCTGTCTTATCATGGATCCGGAGATTATGCTCTTTGATGAACCTACAACCGGCCTTGATCCCGCAACGGCCAAATCTATAAATAATCTTATCAGGGAAACCCATGAGCGGCTGAAATTCACCGGCATCATCATTACCCACGACATCTACCAGATATTTTCCATTGTCCAGAAAATTGCCGTACTGAATGAAGGAAGGATAGAGCTTATCGGAACCCCAACGGAGATTAAAACATCGGAAGACCCTTTTGTAAAACAGTTTTTTCTTAAAGGAGATGATCATCATGAAAAGATTTAACCTGGAGTTTCAGGTGGGGATATTTTTCCTTGTAGGTATCGCCTGCCTGGCTTATCTCTCTGTCAAATTGGGAAAACTTGATATCACGGGCGGTAAAGGAACGGTTCTCTACGCAGTGTTTACCAATGTGGGAGGTCTCAAGGACGGGGCGGAAGTTCAGATCGCCGGGGTAAATATCGGCAGGGTCAAGGGAATTGTCCTTGATGATTATCAGGCCAAGGTAAAGCTCCAGATCACGTCCAACGTCCAGATACAAGACGACGCCATTGCCGCGATAAAAACCAAGGGACTGGTCGGTGAAAAGTACATAGAGATAACACCCGGCGGTTCGGATATCATAATCCCCGCTGAAGGTAAAATCCAGGAAACTCTCTCTCCCTTTGACCTTGAAAAAGCCATATCCAAATTTATTTTCGGAAAGGTGTCCGACGAGGTAAAATAAAAGCAGTGAAACAACCGTACTTCCTCAAGTTGCTGACCTTAGTAGCAATAGCGCTTGTTTTTGCATCCGTTTTCCCTCAGTATGCACAATCATCGCCTCCCGGAGAAGATATTCGGGGCGAGTCAACAGGGGGAGACAGTGAAGATATCCGCAGGATGGCGCCTGTTGCCGACCCGATTCCGGCAGGAGAACAGAAAGCCATTGAAAGCCCTGAACCGCCAGAGGTAAAAAAATCGGATGCAGAAGCGGAAGCTCCTTCAGCTTTAAAGTCTGGGGAAGCCGCAGATGGGGGCGTGGAGGAGGCGACGGAAGAGGAAGAGATAGAGGCGGAGACAGAAACCATTTCCGATCCTCTCAAACCATTTAACCATCTGATGTTCCGATTCAATGACAGGCTATATTTCTATTTATTGAAGCCCGTCGCCAGGGGTTATAAGGCCGTTTTACCGGAAAAGGTAAGATTGTCCGTAAAGAATGCGCTTTCAAACATCGCCACACCTGTGCGTTTCATAAATTGTACACTCCAGGGAAAGTTAAAAAGCGCGGGGACTGAACTGGCCAGGTTTATCGTCAACACAACCTGGGGGGTATTAGGTCTCTTTGATCCGGCCAAAAACTCTCTCCATCTGGAAAAAGCACAGGAGGACTTTGGCCAAACCTTAGGTAAGTACGGCGTAAAAGAGGGATTTTATATTGTTTGGCCCTTCTTTGGGCCTTCAAACCTTCGGGATACGATCGGTATGACGGGTGATTTTTTTGCCGATCCCCTGTTTTATATAAATCCTCATACGGATCTGGGATTTGTTGAGGTAAATACAACCTATCCCACCATCGGGACCGCGACAGATAAGGTCAATGAAACTTCTTTAACACTCGGTATGTATGAGGAATTTAAGGAGTCTGCCATTGATCCTTATGTTTCCATGCGGAGCGCCTATTTCGAATATCGAAGAAACCAGATAAAGAAGTAACCTTGCTTGACTGATTGGCAAAAAGGAGAAAAACAACAATGAAAATTATGAAAATTACAAAATATCTTTTTGTTGGCCTGCTCACGCTTTTGATGTCTCTGGCGCTGGCGTTCTCTTCCCTGGCAGCAGGTCCAACAGAGCAGATAAAGGCAAAATCCGATCTGGTCATGAAGATTTTAAATGATCCTGCCTTGCAGAACAGAAAAGAAAAACGCAGAGAATTGGTAATGGATGTTGTTGAGGATATGATTGACTGGCAGGAAGTCAGCAGGAGGGCATTGGCAATACACTGGAAAAAACGGACGCCGCAGGAAAAAGAGGAATTTACCAATTTATTCCGCGATCTCTTGAAACGAACCTACAGCGAGAAACTTGATATTTACTCAGGTGAGCAGATTATTTACGAAAATGAAACCATCGATGGAAACCGGGCTGTCGTCAAGACGAAGGTCGTCAACAAGAAAAAGGGAACGGAGGCCACAGTGGACTACCGTATGCTCAAGAAAGGAGAGCAGTGGCTCGCCTATGATATGGTTATTGAGGGAATAAGTGCGGTAAACAATTACCGAGTCCAATTCAGTGAGATCATAGCTTCTTCATCTTACGACGCATTGATCAAGAGGCTCAAAGACAAGTGACTTGAAAAAAAGGGGGTAAACATGGGAAATAACGTTCGAGAAGAACAGGAACGCTGGGAAAAGACAACACTGAATAAAGTCCTTACAAAGGCAAAGGAAAGAGAGCCTGTCTTTAAAACTACTTCCCAGATCGAGATGGAGCGATTATATACGTCCCGAAATACGGATGATATTGACTACTGCCGTGATCTGGGATTCCCCGGAGAATACCCCTTCACCCGAGGGGTACAGCCTACGATGTACCGGGGGCGCTTCTGGACGATGCGGCAGTATGCGGGGTTCGCCACAGCGGAGGAGACGAATAAACGTTACAAGTATCTTCTTGACCATGGACAGACAGGCTTAAGTGTGGCCTTCGACCTCCCCACGCAGATCGGATACGATTCCGATCATCCTCTCGCTGAAGGCGAGGTGGGAAAAGTCGGTGTTGCCATTGATACCTTGAAAGATATGGAGATCCTCTTCGACGGCATCCCCATGGACAAGGTTTCGACGTCAATGACGATCAACTCTACAGCGGTCATCCTCCTTGCGATGTATATCGCCGTGGCAGAAAAACAAGGTGTCAAGGCGGAAGTTTTACAGGGGACGATCCAGAACGATATCCTCAAAGAATATGCCGCCAGAGGGACATATATCTTCCCGCCCTTTCCCTCGATGCGCATTATCACAGACATCTTCGCCTACTGTAAAGACCACATCCCACGATGGAATACCATCAGCATCAGCGGTTATCACATACGCGAGGCAGGTTCCTCCGCGGTTCAGGAACTGGCCTTTACCCTGGCAGACGGCATCGCCTACGTAGAGGCGGCCGTACAGGCTGGTCTTGATGTAGATTCCTTTGCCTCCAGACTCTCTTTTTTCTTCAACTCTCATAACAATTTCCTCGAAGAAATTGCCAAATTCAGGGCAGCCCGAAAACTTTGGGCAAAAATCATGAAAGAGCGCTTTAAGGCAAAAAGGGATGAATCATGTATGTTAAGATTTCATACCCAGACGGCAGGCTGTACCCTCACTGCGCAACAACCCGATAACAACGTGGTGCGGGTTGCCTTTCAGGCCCTGGCTGCCGTATTGGGCGGAACTCAGTCGCTTCACACCAATTCAAGAGATGAAGCTTTCGCTTTGCCTTCTGAAGACTCTGTGATGATTGCCCTGAGAACACAGCAAATCATTGCCTATGAGAGCGGTGTTGCCGATGTGGTGGATCTCCTGGGAGGTTCTTATGCCCTGGAAGTCCTCACAAATGAAATAGAGGAAAAAGCCATGAAATATATTGAAAAGATAGACAGCATGGGCGGCGCCATCAAAGCCATCGAGGCAGGTTACATCCAACAAGAGATTGGAGATAGCGCTTATCAATATCAGAAAGAGATCGAAACGAAGAAACGGATTATCGTTGGGGTCAACCAATTCCAGGTGGAGGAAGAACCCCTCCAGAATATCCTCCGTATCAGTCCTGAAGTGGAGAAATACCAACGGGGAAAGCTTTCAAGGATAAAGAAGGAAAGGGACCAGGGCAAGGTAAAGGATGTCCTGGCTGTTCTCAAAAAAATAGCCGAGGGAACGGAAAATATGCTCCCTCCTATCTTAGAGGCGGTTAAGTCCTATGCCTCCCTGGGAGAGATTTCAGGCGCATTAAGAGAGGTCTTCGGAGAGTACAAGGAAAGTTAAAAACAAGTTAAGTGCCTAAAGTGAGCTAAAGTTTAAAGTGCCTAAAGTTATTTAAAATAATATCAAGGAGGTTCTATGTCTCGAAAGATTCGTGTGCTTCTTGCAAAACCGGGATTGGACGGTCACGACAGGGGAGTGAAGATTATTGCCCGTGCTCTAAGAGACGCAGGGATGGAGGTGATCTACACGGGAATCCGTCAGACCCCTGAACAGATTGCAAATGCTGCTATTCAGGAGGGCGTTGATATTGTGGGCCTTTCCTGTCTCTCCGGCGCCCATAATCACCTCTTCCCAAGGGTGACACAGATTCTAAAAGAAAAAGGGGCCGAGGATATTCCCGTTATAGGAGGGGGCATCATCCCGGGTGAGGATATTTCAGAATTAGAAAAATTCGGCATTAGGGTGATATTTCAACCAGGTACATCTACGGAAGATATCATTAAATACATCCATGAAACTGTGAGGCTGTCCTGAATCAATAGTAATTGACAATTGACAAGGAAGACGTAAAAAGACGATGAGAAAGATCAATGTAAGGTTAGTTACCGAAAAGATTAGAAAAATCTGCGTCCTTATTTCTCTTGTTTGTATTTTTCAAGAAATCTCTTTATCTCCTTGACAAAATTTTCCATGTCTAAGAGATTGTTTTTTATAATTAAATATAATTCCCTATCAGTAACCTCATGATAAAAATGAACCAGTCGATTCCTATACCCTGCCATTAACCGTAGTCTTTCAGCATACCCTTTCGTAATAACCCCTCTTTTACCAAGGGCAGTTGCTATTTCTCTATATTCTACAATACCCTTTTCAGCAGTCTTTGCATTGATGTGCCTTCCAATATCAAAGATCGCCTCCAATGAACGTCTTAAATAACTTTCAGCTATAGCAGGATTATCATCCTCAAGAAAATCTTCTTGGGTAAGATAGGATAATCTTTTTAGTTTAGCTATAGACTTATTTATAAATCCAAGTCTATCCTCTATCTGCTTTATATTCAAATTCGAAATAACCATTGTCGATGGCCTCAAAAAATTCCCCTTCGTTTAGTTTAAATATCTCTAATTCATCTGAAGCAAACATCATAACCTTTTCTTCATGGGCTTCTCTATATTTTTCATTCACAGAGAAGATATTGATGCCTTTTATCGCTTCAAGTTGGATTAGATGATCAACCTCATGTAAAAAAAGGAGGTCTGGTTTAAAGGGAGATACAATCTCCTCTAAGTCGAGACTTAGAGAAGCATAAACTTCAAGGCTGTTTTCAGGGGGTTTTGTGAATAATACTGCAAAATCGATATCTGATTCAACATCAGTCTGCTCTATATGGTTCCCCTCTAAAAGCGCTTTTCCTTCCTCCTTTCGAGATCCGAAGATATAACATAGGGCAATACCATATTTTTTGCATATCTCTTCAATCTGTTTCATATTCTCTTCTTCCACCCTCTTGGAATAAGGCTGGGATTGTCTCCGGGTTAATTAAACCGATAGAAATTAATCTGATGGGCATAATGCCATAAAGAATAATGAGAGTCAACGACAGATATCGAAGTTAGGGAATAAATCGGTGCTGTCCCCCGTAGTTAAAATTATTTGACATTTTAGTAAATTATTATTTATGATTAGTTCATGAAATATAATGAACTGCGCTGGACAAGGGGAAATTACCGTGGCATGCTGGTGGAATATCTCCAGTATGAGTTGCTCGACTCGCTGTTCAAGAATTCCGCTGCTGCGGCACTGAGTTTCACTTTATGAAGCATATCGTACTCGGTACAGCGGGACATGTCGATCATGGTAAGACGGCGCTCATCAAGGCCTTGACCGGCATTGACACAGACAGACTCAAGGAGGAGAAGGAAAGAGGTATCACCATTGACCTTGGTTTCGCCTCCCTGTTTCTGAAAAGTGGTCAGACGCTTGGCATCGTGGACGTCCCGGGCCACGAGAAATTTGTAAAAAACATGGTTGCCGGGGCCGCAGGCATTGATCTGGTGGCACTGGTCATCGCGGCGGATGAGGGGGTTATGCCTCAGACGAGGGAACATCTCCATATCTGCTCCCTCCTCGGTATTAAGAGGGGACTCGTTGCCCTCACCAAGATTGATCTCGTTGATGAGGACTGGCTTGAACTTGTCACTGATGATGTCAGGGAATTTCTCAAAGGGACATTTTTGGAATCATCTCCTATCATACCCATTTCCGCCTTAACCGGCGTTGGCCTTCCTGAATTTCTTGCCGCCCTTGACCAGGTGTCCTCTGACATGGAATGGGAAGACGATACAGGTGTCTTCAGACTGCCTATTGACAGGGTATTTACCATGAAGGGATTCGGGACGGTCATTACGGGGACGACGATGTCGGGGCAGGTGAAAGTTGCCGAGGGGGTGGAGATACTGCCGAGAAAACTGACGGCAAAGATAAGAGGTATTCAGGTTCATAACCAGAATGTCGCCATAGGGGAAGCGGGCCAGAGAACAGCCATCAATCTGCAGGGGGTCGAAAAGGCGATGATCGCAAGGGGGGATGTCCTGGCACGGCCGGCAACGTTAGAGGCATCGCCCCGTATGGACGTCTACCTTGAGTATCTGGCGTGTGCCAACAGAAAGCTGAAGAACAGGACCCTTGTCAGGTTTCATGCGGGGACCAGCGAAATCATTGCCCGGCTGATCCTCCTGAACCGGGACGAGATAGAGCCTGGAGAAAAGACTTACGCCCAGCTCTTCCTTGGATCCCCCGCGGTCACCATGGCGCGGGACAGATTCGTGATCAGGAGTTACTCGCCGGTGACGACGATCGGCGGCGGAATGATTATTGATCCCCTTCCTAAAAAGCAGAAAAGATATGTGGCGAGGGCGCTTCACGAATGCTCCCTGTTGCACGAAGGAACCCCTGTGGAGAGGACGAGTACGATTATTGAACGGGCCGGTTTCGAAGGCATCAGTGTCCAGCGCCTGGTGATGAGGACGGGAACTAATCAGAACCGCCTCCAACAGATCCTGGAGAAGATGTTTTCGGAGAGGCAGGCCGTCCTCATGGACAGGGACGAAAGGAGAGTTGTCTCTCTTGCCGTCTATGAAAACCTCCAGGGGAAAATCCTCCAGGAGACCCGGGCATACCATGAAAAATTCCCACTGAAGGAGGGCCTGCCAAAGGAGGAGATGAAGACCACCATAGGTCGTTTCGTCAGTCCAAAGCTCTTTAACATGGCGCTCAAAGGCCTCGAAAAAAGTGGAGAGATTGTCATTGATAGGGAAAACATCCGTCTCCCCGGGCACAGCGTCAACCTTGAGGGTGATCTGAAGGATCTCCGTGGGGAAATATCTGTCCTCTACCTCAATGCCGGGCTTACCCCCCCTTCTCTAAAAGAAATCCGGGAAAAATTCGCCGGCCGGAAAGTCCAGGTGGAAAGCGTCTTTAATGTAATGGCGAGAGAAGGCGTACTGATAAAAGTTAACGAAGACTTGTATTTTTATAAAGATGCCCTGGAGAAGCTCCGGGAGGATTATAGAAACCTCCTCCTGAGGGAAGGCAATGCCACACCGGCAAGTTTTAAGGAATTAACGGGACTTTCAAGAAAATTCATCATCCCGCTGATGGAATATTTCGATGCGACGAAGCTGACCATCAGGGCAGGGGAGCATCGGATCCTGCGAGAAAGGGAGGGGAAATGACTCCCGAAAAATATCCGGCGGGGATAGAGCGATTCGATATTCAAGTTTACGACAGCCGGGGTTTCTCAAGAACCACCACCGAGATTATTAGAGAGATCCCCCTTGAAATATTCCTCAATGATCAAAGAGTTGTCACCATCGCCTGTACGGGAAATCATGTAAAAGAACTGGCGGTGGGATTTCTCAGGGCAGAAGGGCTCATCAGGACTCTTACGGACTTGAAAAAGATTGAGGTCTCTGATGAACGGGGTACCGTGAATGTCTATACAGGAGAAGTATACCCTTCCCCTTTTGATACCTCTAAAACCATCTACTCGAGCGGCGCCCGCCTCAGAAGGTCAGAAGGAGAACCTCAGTATCCTGATGTGGGGGTGGACCCTTCTGTTCGCCTGAGAGGTAAAGATGGCAGGGAGGGGGCGCCCTTTCCTTTCATTGCCCCGGAAAAGGTATTAAGTCTCATGGAGAGTCTCCTTGAGACGTCGTCTCTGCACAATATAACCCATGGAACACACTGTTCCGCCTTAGCCAATGGCAATGATATCCTTGTCTTACGGGAAGATATTGGGAGGCACAATACGATTGACATGGTAGGCGGCTATACCCTTCTTGAAGGCATTGACTGTTCCGATAAGATCATCCTGACAACGGGGAGGGTTTCCTCGGAAATCGTCAACAAGGCAGGAAGATTAGGGGCGCCGGTGATCATCTCCCACTCGGCTCCCACATCCCAGGCCATTCACTTATCGAGAGAGGCGGGAATAACCCTTATCGGGTATGTGAGAGGTGGAAAGATGAATATATATTCTCAGGAAGGACGGGTAAGCGATTGAAAATAAAAAACATCTACGTTAAAGACATACGGCCGGGAGAGAAGATCAACGATTCCTTCCTTGTTACAGAAAAAAATCTGGCTTTTTCTCAGAAGGGGGCCCCCTATCTTAACCTCCGCCTCAAGGACAAGACGGGAGAGGTGGAGGGCAGGATATGGGATAATGCCATGGAATGGGATCCCCTCTTTAAAAGAGGAGATGTGATCTACGTTCAGGGGAGAGCCGCCAGTTTTAAAAACGTCCTTCAATTGTCACTATCCGAGGTAAAAAAAATTGACGACGATAAAATAGATTTGACTGACTATTTCCCTACTGCCAGGTGTGATCCGGAGAAGATGTTCGGCGACCTGATGGCGCTTGTTGAACAGATCGGAACCCCTTGCCTGAAGGCGCTATTGCTCGCATTTTTTCAGGACGAAACGATAACGGCGTCCTTCAAAAAAGCGCCGGCGGCCAAGAGTCTGCATCATGCCTATATCGGAGGTCTTCTCGAACATACCCTTTCCGTGACACGCCTCCTCACCCTGACGGCAGAACACTATCAGGGCCTCAACAGAGATCTCCTCATAACCGGCGGCATTCTCCATGATATTGGGAAGATACATGAACTTTGCCATCGCAGAACCATTGACTATACCGATCAGGGGAGGCTCATCGGACACATCGTTATCGGTCTGGAGATGTTAGATGCCAAGATTGCTACTGTAGCAGACTTTCCTCCACAACTGGCCATGGAACTCCGGCATATCTTACTCAGCCATCATGGTATGCTGGAATACGGGTCACCCAAACGTCCCAAGACCTTAGAGGCCTTGCTTGCCTACTTCATAGATGATCTTGATGCCAAGGTCAACGCCTTTAAGGGATTCATAGAGGACTCCCCCAATGACGATTCGGGCTGGACTCCCTTTCACAGGTTATTTGAGCGATACATCTATAAGGGAAAATAAGTTCATCATTGAGAGCTCAGCACATTTCTCGCGATGATGATCCGCTGGATCTGATTTGTTCCCTCAATTATCTGGGTCACTTTGGCATCCCTCATCATCCTCTCTACATGGTACTCCTTCATTATCCCGTATCCGCCGAGTATTTGAACGGCATCCGTGGTGACTTTCATTGCCATATCGGAGGCAAAACATTTTGCCATGGCGGCAAAGGTGGCCATTTCCTTATCTGCCCTTTTGTGCCCTATGTACTCAGACGTCGTATAGATCATCCTCCTTGCAACCTCAATATTCATTGCCATATCAGCGATCATGAACTGGACACCCTGAAATTCTGAAATAGATTTTCCAAACTGAATCCTCTCTTTTGCATACTTTACCGCTTCATCGAATGCCCCCCTGGCAATACCCAGAGCCATAGAGGCAACGAGCAGCCGGCTTTTCATGAATTCAGTCATAACAATTTTGAACCCATTTCCTTCTTCGTCCAAGAGATTTCCTACCGGCACTTCAGCATTATCAAAAGAGAGTTCTCTCGTTGAAGAACCCACAACGGCCATCTTTTCCTCCTCCTTGCCGAAGCTAAGACCGGGAACATCCCTGTCCACAATAAAAGCGCTGATGCCTTTATCCCGCTTGCCCGGTTCAGTAGAGGCAAATACCAGAAACACATGGGCATAACCGGCGTTTGTAATAAAGATCTTGCTTCCATTTATCAGGTACTTTTCACCTGAACGTACCGCCCTGGTCTTAATTGAAGCGGCATCGGAGCCTGCGTCAGGCTCCGTGAGAACGACGCCAAAATACGCCCCCTCCTGAACAACCTTTTGGTAATACCTCTCTTTCTGCCTTTCGGAACCCCAATCTACAATAAAGTAAAGTCCGGTTGTATGGGTCGCAAAGCTAATACCTACTGATCCATCTACGCTGGATAGCTCTTCCACAGTCAGACAACATGTGGTCAAATCCGCATCACCCCCGCCCTGTTCTATGTAGAATAATAGGGACAGCGCCTATTTTCTCTTGCTTTATGGTGTAACTCTACACCGCTAAGGTCTTTCTGCCAATAAATGGATAATAGAAAAAAATAGGTGATGTTCCTATTTACCTACTATTTACCTACAAAATTAGAAATCAAGCGGGCTCTGAGCCTCTTTAAGCGTGACGCTCTTCACCGTATGGGTGTAAATCATGGTGGTACTGACGTCGCTATGCCCCAGCAACTCCTGAATTGTCCGGATATCATAATTCCCCTGGAGCAGATGACTGGCAAAACTGTGGCGAAATGTATGGGCCGTCGCGCGTTTGGTTATCCTTGCCTTGCCTACTGCTTGTTTGATTGCCTGTTGAACATGCGTTTCATGCAGATGAAAGCGACGGTATTCTCCTGTCTTGCTCTCGACAGTCAATTGCTTGGCCGGGAAAAACCATTGCCATATAAACTCCCTGGCCGCATTTTTATATTTTTGCTCCAATGCGTTCACTAAAAACACACCGGCATATCCACGATCTAAGTCGCTTCGATGCAGATCTTTCAATAACTCAAGATGAGCCCGCAGTTCCGGGAGAATCGTTTGGGGCAGCGGCACGGTTCGATCTTTTTGTCCCTTG
>Ga0210056_1001459_pt1 | contig 20574 bp, 22 predicted proteins | sample CryGeyCG2014_080_2_FD_183965 | JGI IMG/M metagenome (GOLD analysis project Ga0210056, IMG submission 183965) | Groundwater microbial communities from aquifer - Crystal Geyser CG07_land_8/20/14_0.80 (SPAdes) (version 2) | ecosystem: Environmental > Aquatic > Deep subsurface > Groundwater | place... | reverse complement strand
CCATACGCTTATCCACCGCAGCAATACGCATATCCACCGCAAACTTATCCGCCAACAGCACCACCACAATCTCTAGAACAGGAACTCGTAGCAATAGAAGAATACAAGAAAGGGTTAGAAGCAGATAAAGCAGATCTTGAACGAGAAATGAAGGAAATTGAAGCAAGAATCAAAGAACTAAAGACAAGGATTGAACAGGGAAAACAGCAACCATCTGGACCGTGAAACTGTCGAGTTTACCAACGAAATCAGCGCGGCAACTGCGAACTCCTTGCAACGTTCTTCGCCGTAACCTTCTCCTTTATTAAAGTTTCAATTCCTAAATTAGGTCTTAGTTAAGAGTTGAGTAGTATGGGAAAGTTGAAAATAGCTGTTCCAACCAAGACGCATAAGGGTTTGGAAGATGTTGTTTCTGAAGTTTTTGGCAAGGCTAAAACTTTTACTATAGTAGACATTGAGGGTGGCGAAGTGAAGAATGTACAAGTCATTGATAATCCAGCTGCTTCCTACGAATATGGTTCTGGGCCAGTTGCGGTAAAGACACTAGCAGACCTTAAAGTGAATCTAGCAATGGCTGTTGAGTTTGGTCCTGGTGCCTCAAGTTTGCTTGAACAGCACAACATAAAGAAAGTTTCAGTTAAACCTAGCACAAAAGTTGCAGATTCCATCAAAGAAAATCTGGAAAAAATCAAAGATGAACAAGCTTAGACAAAAACGCTTTCTTTTTACGTAGCACTGGTCTTACCGATCGTACGTTTCACTTGCTGCTTGACCCAAGTGAAAAGATGAATATTACCAAAAAACAGAAAAAGAGGAGATTGCAGCAGATTTCTACACCAGCAACATATTTGAAGTGGACAGTGCATCATTGTCTCAAGGGAATTAAGATGATGGCATCATGGCCGTTCCGCATTTAGGGCACGTAGTAGAGAGGCACGGAGTTCCTCTCATATGAGGCGCTTTGTACCCGCATTTTGGACAAACGCATTGAGATGGTCCGCCAACCCCTTGACGCCCTCCTCCTCTGCCTCTACCAAAGCCTCTTCCACTCACAATAATCACCTCGTGTACTTGACAAAAAGATTATCACATTTAATGATTTAAAGATAAGGTTTTAGGGCGCGTGCTATTGCACAAAGCCACTGCGCGCGTTTGGGCAAGCCCAGTGGAAATGGAGAAACTAACAAGAATCGAAAATATTATCTGGTAAGCTGTTTCTATTTGGCTTAAAGGCGATAAAATGAGAGTTGTTGTTATTGGCGGTGGGGCCGCTGGAATGAGTGCAGGGTCGCGAGTTAGACGTTTGAAGCCTGATTGGGACGTGTCTGTCTTTGAGGCTACCGAGTATGTAAGCCATGCGCCATGTGGGATTCCATACGTGGTTGAAGGACTTGCAGAAAGTTCTACGGATTTAATGTATTACAGTCCTGATGTTTTTGTCAAAAAAAGAGGCATCGATCTGCATATGAATGCCGAAGTAGTAGAAGCTGGGGACGGATATCTAAGAGTTCAAGAGAATGAAACCGAAAAGAAATACGAATGGGACAAGCTTTTGATAGCGGTAGGAGCGTCTCCAAAAAAACTGCGAGTGGATGGCTCCGATTTAGAAAATGTGTTTACGGCAGATTTGCCTCCGGATGCAGATAAGATTAAAAATGCGACTAAAAATGCTGAAAGTGCCGTAATTATAGGGGCAGGATACATAGGTGTTGAAATGGCAGAAGCCTTTTCGAAACTGAATAAGAAAGTAACGATTATAGGGCATCACGAGCATCCCCTTCCAAAATTCGATAAAGAAATCGGAAACATAATCAAAAAAGAGATGATGGATGGAAAGATAAATTTCAGGCCGAGCGAGGAAACTGTTGCGTTAGAGGGAAAAGATGAAGTGAAGAGGGTTATTACAGACAAGGGAGAGTACAACGCCGACATCGTTATAGTGGCAGTAGGAGTTAAGCCAAATGTCGAACTCGCCAAACAGCTTGGATGCCGTATAGGCGAGACTAAGGCGATCTGGACAGATAGTAAAATGCAAACGAGCGTTGAAAACGTCTACACGGCGGGAGATTGTGCTGAAGTGACCCACATGCTGACAAAGAAGAAAGTTTGGATTCCACTGGCACCTGCAGGAAACAAGATGGGATATACGGCGGGCGTAAATATGTGTAGCGGAAATATGGAATTTCCAGGCGCTCTCGGAACGCAGATGACAAAGTTCTACGATTTAGAGATAGGTCGAACGGGTTTAACCGAAAAGCAAGCCAAGAAAGGAGAATTTGATACAATTTCAGCATTTATTGAAGCGAACACAAAAATACATTATTATCCCGGTTCAAGAAAAATATTCTTAAAGGTAGTTGCAGACAAGGAGACGAAAAAGCTTCTCGGAGCACAAGTCGCTGGTTACGAGATGGTTACTATGAGAATAAACACCATGGCGGCAGCCCTACAAGCTGAATTTACAACAAAAGACTTATTCTTCGCAGATTTAGCTTATGCTCCGCCATTCACACCTATATGGGAGCCATTGATCGTTTCTGCAAGAGTACTTAAGTTTTAACCGTTTATTTATGTGCAACGCGCGCATGGATGTTGTTCACGGAGTTTGCGTTATGGTTGAAAGAAGAAGCAGACAAAAAGGCAGCTTAAATGTAGCGCAAGTGTTTGACGTTTTCGCAGAAAGATACGACGCATGGTATGACAAACCTTTTGGAAAATCAGCATTCAACCTAGAAAAGGCTTGCATAACGTCGCTGTGTAAGAATTTGAGGCAACCGTTTCTCGAAATAGGTGTAGGCACGGGAAGATTTGCTGAAGCATTAAAAATAAAATATGGAATAGATAGCTCTGTTGGCGTGCTAAAGTTTGCAAAGAAACGAGGAATAACCGTTATCAGGGGAAAGGGTGAAAAACTTCCATTTCCAAATAAATCCTTCGGTGAAGTCTTCATCATAGTTACTCTTTGTTTTGTTGATGAACCAATGAAAGTTTTGGAAGAAGCCTCAAGAGTTCTGAGGGATAACGGTCACATTATCCTCGGTTTAATATTAAGAGAAAGCTCGTGGGCTGACTTTTACCTGAGGAAAGGTGCTGCTGGTAACGTCTTCTATAAAGTTGCAAGGTTTTATTCTTTAAACGAGTTGGAAGTGATGTTGCAGAAAACGAACCTTAAAATTAAAGAGGCAAGCTCCACAATTTTTCAAGCTCCAACTGAAAACCCGCTTCGTTTCGAGTCTCCACAAAAAGGTTACTATGAAGAAGCAGGATTTATAGCCGCGAAACTTGGAAAATCAACTTGAACATTGTGCGTAAGAGTGAAAAACGTTTAGCTGGATGTTGGCTGTTCTGTTAAGTTTTTGAAATTCCTTCTTTCTAGGTTGCCTGTCTATACAAACTTTCTGTAAAGGAGCTTTATCGCTGGTAAGATAAAGATTATGAAGAACCCAACAAGCACCAGAGTATCGACAAAGACTATAGTACTCAAGCTTGGCGAAAAGGACCGCCGTAGCCCATCAACAGTGTAAGTAAGAGGCATTAGATAGGCTATAAATTGCAACACTAGCGGCATGGCGGAAACTGGATATACCACGCCACTTAGAAATATCATCACAAAACGAGGAAAATTGAGCAGAGTTTGAGCCTCGAACACTTCCTTCACCAAAACGCACAGCAGAGCACCGAGAGATGAGAATACTAAGAGAGACGGAACAATAATTAACGCAAGAAACAGCACGTTAACGTGGAAAAGCCCCAGAGCAAGCACTGAGCCTAGAGTAACAACCACCGTCATCATTAGGCCAAAGATGACACCTCCAAAAACCTTTCCAAAAAGTACAGCGGGTAAGCTGATGGGGGCAAGGAGTAATCTTTCGAAAGAGCCAAGCCGAAGTTCGAAGTTGATAACCACAGCTTCTGCGGCGGTTGTGCTGAAGAGGATTGTCATTGCAATGAGACCTGGCACTAGTTCCTCAAAGTTCTGGGGATTTCTCAGATAGAAAGCTAGAATCCAAGCAGTGGGGAAGACAATTCCCCAGCTGACAGAAGGTGGCTTAAGGTAATAAGTTCTCATATCCTTTAAGGCAATGTAGAATATCCCGCGTAAGTCATCACGCCACATTTTGTCTCCGGCCCTCTTTTTCTATCATCATAATATTTGGGCTCAAGCCTGTAATCTTAATGAAAGCGTCCTCTAGACTTGGCTTAATACTCTTTACTGCATCTATCTCTATTCCTCTCTCTTTAGCGTATTTGAGCACTATTCTAAATACATGCGCAGGAATGCCACCGTAGATTCGCATCCTGTTATGAGCAAATGGTACCACCTTAAGTTCTGGTAGTCTTTCAGAAAGTCCTTCTACAACTTTAGACGTCATCCTATTGAAAGAAAACTCGATCACCGATTCTTCTTCAGCGATGGTCTTTAGTGCTTCGGGGGTATCGATTTTTACGATTCTTCCCTTGACCAAAATAGCAATTCGATCGCATAAAAGGTCTGCCTCCTCTAGGTAATGAGTTGTGAGGAAAATTGTTATTCCTTGGTGGCGGAGTTTGTCGATCAAATTATGCAGAGAGCGTGCGGCTACAACATCTAAACCAACAGTAGGCTCGTCGAGGAAAAGCAGCTTAGGGCTATGCATTAAGGCAGCAGCTATTGTTAATGCTCGTTTCATGCCACGTGAGAAAGTGCCAAAAAGGTAGTCTTTCCGTTCATAAAGCCCAAAAGTCTTTAAAAGCTCTTCCACCCTTGTTTTGCGTTGATTACGAGGAATCCCGTATAGCTGCGCCATAAACAGCAAATTGTCAAAGGCGGAAAGTTCATCATACAGATTCGAAGCTTCGGGGACAACCCCCATGTACTTCTTTGCCTTCACTATCTCTGACTCGACGTTGAAGCCTAGAACGCGAGCTGTGCCGGTAGTAGGCCTAGAAAGCCCTGTAAGCATTCGGATGGTTGTGGTTTTTCCCGCTCCGTTTGGTCCTAAAAAACCGAAAATCTCTCCTTTTCTAACTTCAAAATTGATGTGGTTAACTGCGATGATCTCGCCGTAGTTTTTGGTTAACTCTTTAACTTCTATTGCGATTTCCATGTGCGCCACTTACTTCTCTGAAACTGTTGCTGATTTACGCTATTAAGTTTAAAGTTCAGAATGTTAACCGACTGTTATGATTTTTCCAGAGCCGATTTTGACGTATTTTTCTCCAACAACTTTTGCTATTCCTTTTCTTGCATCGTAACCTGTGCAGTGACACGGAGAAGCAATTTCAACGTTTAGTTCTTTTAGGAACTCGCCTACTTTTACGCCTACGTTTGTGCCTGAAATGTGGAAGCCTCCCATAACCGCATACACTTTATCTACGCCTGAAGCCTCCCTTGCACGTTTTAGAATGCTGATTATTCCTGGATGGCTGCAACCGGTCAAAACAACCAAGCCCTTGTCCTTAACATTGATTATGAGTGAATGCTCGCTTATTCCCGTCGGCATTTCACCTGTTGACATTAAGCCTTCTATAAATTCGATTGGTTCAGAGCATACTACGGGTTTTCCATTCGCGTTTTTTATCTCTCTTATTCCGGAAGAGTCCGCTGATGGAACGTAAACTGGAACTGAATGCTTTATTAATGGTAGGACTTGGCTTAAGGCTCCCATGTGGTCTCCATGCCAATGAGAAATGAATACTGCTTCAACTGCTGTCAGATCTATGTCTAGTTTTGAAGCGTTTTTATAGAATGTTTCGAAGGAGCCGCTTGTATCCATCAAAACCGTGTGCTTTTCGTTTTCTTTGAACGTTTCAACATAGAATGAGATTCCCCAAGTCGAGGAGAACCCTTTTTCCCAAATGTCATTGTCCACAATCGTTGTTACTTTAACCGAATTTACTTCGTTCATTCTTTTAACCTTTCTTTTGCAAACTGCTAGTGTGATATCCATTCTGGAGTATAAGCGTTAGGAACAGAGTCTCTTCTTTGAATGTATGGTTTAACCTCAATTATCGGCGAACCTTCAAAGGCGTCTAATCCCTTCACAGCTAAGACACAGCCTTCAACTTTTATCAATTTAACAACGCATAACCCTATCGGATTTGGTCTAGACGGGCTTCTGCAGGCGAAGACGCCGACTTTCACACCGTTTGCACGTCCTCTCGGAACAACCTGCAACACGCTTCTCTCTTTTTCGTTATCTCGTAAGTGAATCCAGTAGAGAACGATTATGTGGGAAAAACAGTCAATACCCTTCAATGCATCACAGAACTCTGGAAAAACGCGCACCTTAGCCTCGTTTTCACCTGCACTTTCAACAATTCCAATAAATCTCAATTCACCTTTCCCACGCATGACACAGTCGCCACATCTACTTTTTAATTGCGAAACTTAAAGCCTTTTCAGGACAAGCCTCAACACATCGACCGCACAATATACAGTCTGTTGAACCGCCAATGTCTTTTAGTTTGGTTATGCCCATTCCGCAAGCTTCAAGACAAACAAAACATTTTTTGCACTTCTTTTCATCTAGACTTATGTTCACCATGCTTACCTTGTTGAATGCCCCAGCGATTGCGCCTAGTGGACATAAATAGCGACACCAGAAACGACTAATCAACAAAGCCAAAACAACTGTTAACGCAAGCGTAAACATATGAATGTAAAAAGGCTTACCCACCGAAATACCTACATTCTGCAGATAGAAAGGTATAGCTCCGAAAAGGGAACCTGACGGACACCACTTACAGAAAACAGTGTCCATAGCGTACCATGCTGCTCCCAGTACGACGAATAATACAATGAACTTTGTGTACCAGAAAGGTCTGATTTTGAAGTTTTTGCTACCTCGCAAGTAACTCAGTAAGTCATGTAAAGCTCCGAAGGGACAAGCCCAACCGCAAAAAGCTCTTCCAAGAAGTGTTCCATAAACTCCAAGAGAACCAATTGTGAACAATGGAATTTGTCCATATGTTATGAAGTTTTGAATTACACCTATTGGACACCCAAAAGCAGCAAAGGGACAACCATAACAATAAAGAAAAGGACAGACAAAACCTGTTTGCAGAATGCGGAAAAACCCCAAATTCGAAGCAACTAAAGCCGCAATCTGTGTAAGTCCTCTTTTGTCTCTTAATTTCAAGCTTAGGTCGCCACCTATCCGAAGCCTATGCAAGAAATACAAGGATACTTTACTAGAATCTGTATTAGAGGATAATCATTTGCATTTAGCATACCTATAAGAATAAACATAGCCAACAAAAGAAACTTCAATACTAACTGTGATTTACGATACAAATCAAACACATCCTATCATTATTTCAGCGACCTAGCAAGTAGTTAATTTCGTGTGATAATTTTGAGACGTCGGTTAATCCAACAAAGGGGCTATTTGGAGATATATAACCTTCTTGATCGATGACTACAGTTGTTGGGTAACCTGAGACACCATATTGGTCTATTACATTTGCAGTCGCCGTATCTCTGGCAATAATCCAACTTATCTCATATTCCAAATCGCTAAAACTATTCGGTCCTTTTTTAAATTCTTGGATGTCTTCTATCAAATTTTCTTTGACGCTTATGGACATTATCTCAACTTTCTCTCGACTGTACTCTCTGTAGATTTCTTCTAGATGCACTACTTCTTTATCACAATATTGACATTGGGGAAAAAAGAAATCAAGAATCACAACTTTTCCTGTGAAGTTCTCCAGAGAGACTGCATTTCCATTTATGTCGGTTAGTGTGAAAAGTGGAGCCAGTTGTCTGTTATTGGATGATGGTTGTGTGTTTTGCCACGCAGCATAAACTCCCACCACTAACACAAGTGAAGCCAAAAAGACCATGCCTAAAACTTTGTTTCGGGACCATCCTTTGCTTTTTTTGGGTTCTCTTTCTCTTTTTAATCGTTCGGCTTCTAATGCCTTCTGATGTTTTATGGCTGCTTGACGTCTTTTTTCTTTCCAGCTTTCCTTTTTCTTCTTTTTTGTCATCTCAGCGCCTTCATTTCATTTAAAAGCAGCGCTTTTTAAAAATGTTACTTGACTTTTCTTCTACTTAGCAGTTTCTCATGTAATATTCAAGCTCTCTCATAATTGCACGATTCCTGGTTTAGTGATATGTCTTTCGGCGCCGCTTTCCTCATTGTTACTCTGTGCTTTGTTGTGATTCTCTTGAAAGTTTTAAGAGAAACACAACCCAAAAATCAATTCACATAAAAAACAAGATTGCCCTCCAAGCTAAACCAGCGAAAAGGATTCCATAACCTATTGATGTTACTACCAAAAGTATTGCTCTCTTAAACCCAAATTCTTTGCTGAGCATCCCAAAAGCAATTATGCATGGAATTCCAATTGTAGCTGCCACGCCAAAAGTATAAATCTGAACAGTGGTTAAAGCCGAAGATACTTCACTGCCTAAAACTGACAAAAGCATTGCCCCAGTCAAATCTTTCTGTAAAAACCCAAATATTAAAGGGATAATGGTTACATCGGGCAATCCTAACCATGCGGAGATTGGTGAAAACGGTTTCACTAGAACCTCGGTAAGTCCCAATATATCCAAAACACCATAGGTTACTCCTCCAAGCGCCAACAAGGGTATAACAATATATACAAAATCTTTCATTCTAATCCAGCTTTTAGCTAAAACGTTTTTAATTAAAGGCTTCCTATATGGCGGCAGTTCTAAAAGTAAATGTTCACTCTTTACATGGATAACTTTTTGTATCACCAAAATCCAGATCAAACCCGCAACTAGCGAAGTAGCAAGAACAGAAAAAGACAGTGTTACGCCTCCATAAAATCCAACGACCCCCATTATGATGGCAATCCTACTCGAGCAAGGTACAAAAGCAAATAATGAGGCTGTACGAAATTGTTCTTTCTCAGATGCCAAGATTCTAGTAGCTCTAACTGCCGGCACAGTGCAACCTAAGCCTAATGCTAAGGGGATAAATGCTTTTCCAGGAAGACCCAACTTTTTTAAAAACCTTTCTGCATTTACAACAAATCTGGAAAGAAGCCCCACATCTTCCAGTAAGCCTAAGAATAAATAAAATAGGAACACGTAAGGCAAAGCTATGGAAACGCCTGCTACCACTCCAGTTAAACCTTGAACTAACACCATAACAATAATCGAATGTTCTTCCATGCCAAAGGAAGATGAAAAGCTTTCTGTTAATCCCATAAGAAAATCTTGCATCAAATTGCCGAGGTATAATAGTATCCCAAAGACTGTGAGAAGGAATAAAAATGTAATAAATGGGCCCCAAATCTTGTGCAAAAAAATATTATCAACCTTTTCTTGTATTTGTGATGTTTTTTCTGCTTTTATACGAACTATTTGAGTAACCTTTTCTGCGATAAATGAAGCCGTGCCATATCTAGTTATGGATACATCCTCTGCGACTCTTGGATGCTCTGTCAAACCTTCTTTAACTTCTTCGATTATTCTTTTATTTTTCAGATATCTGTAGAAATCTCGATCTTCTTCCAGAACTCTGATGGCTATAAATCTTTTTGGTATAGAGTTTTCTTTTATCTGAGACGAAATTTCACTTATCGCTTTTTCTACGTGATCATCATATTCAACTCTAAAAACTTCGATTTCTTCTTTAATTCTAAATAACGAATCTACGAGATCGCTTATTCCCCTTTTAGTTAAAGGATTTATGGGAACAACTGGAATGTTTAGAAGCTTCCCCAGTTTTTCTGAATCAATCTTTATCCCTTTTTTCTCAGCTTCTTCTACAAAATTTAAAGCTATAATAGCAGGTATTTCTGCTTCCAGAATTTGCAAAACCAAGTAGAGGCTTCTCTCAAGAGAGGACGCATCCGCGATTATTACTACTCCATCTACTTGTTCTTCAAACAAAGCTTTTTCAGTAACTTTTTCTTCTTCGCTTCTATCTGATATAGAATATATCCCTGGAGTATCTACAAGCTTTATTCGGGTATTATCAAAAACTTTTTCGGCTTGAGTAACTTCCACCGTAGTTCCAGGATAATTGGATACTACAACTTTTGGACCGACCAATGCATTAAGTAATGAAGATTTTCCCACGTTCGGTTGACCAATTAAAAGTATCTTAAGATTTTTCATATTCCAACACTTTGATTTCTTTCGCTATGATTTTATTCAACACAATTTTTTTGTTGTTTATTTTGACAATGACTCCATTGGGTATCTTATTAGTCACCTCTATTATCTCTCCAGGCGATATTCCCATACTAATCATTCTTTCGAATAATTTGTAGTCAGAGGTCATGATATCTGTAATTAACCCTTTTTTGTTAAATCCAAACTCTGTTAAGGGAACACCCTCTTTTTTCAATATGAACAACTTTTTTATGTTATTGATAACTTCCTCGGAAATTTGATGTTCGAGAAGATGAGCTGCTCGATGCGCTTCTCTTTCGCTTCTTGTTTCTTTAAAGTAATTCTCAAGAACAAGATGTTTTTTGACGATGGCTTCCGCTTCAGCCGAACCATTCTTTGTTAGCCTAATAAATTCTTTTTCAACAGATATCAGACCTTCTTCTTCAAGGATTTTAATTGCCTTAGACATAAAAGGCGGAGAAACTTTAATTTTCGCTTTCATAGATTTTAATGAAATTTTTCTTTTTTCTTCACCCAGTATTCTTAATATGTCCTCTTTTACTATCTTCAAAACATCAGATTCTTTAAGCACATCACTAACCTCTAAACAGCATCGTTAGCGTGATATGTTTATATGAACCCTCTCATCTCCTTTTACGGAAACCCCTTTTAATGAGAAAACCATTCCCAGAACTGACTTGCGGATAATTTCCGATACGAAAGTTTGAAGGGGGATTTCAACTTTGTCGATTATTATTTCAGTTTTTAGCTCCAATCTAAGTCTCAACGTAACACAGTCGCTGAATCTTGCCTTTCTCTTGTATATGGTTACTGCCATCTCTTCGCAGGATGGGTATCCACACTTTTTGCAGTTCAATCCAGGAAGGCAGTTGAGTATCTTGGAGATTTTCTTTTCTCTGTTAATGTATGTTAACACTCGCTTGAGCAATATTTGTGAGTCCTCTTTTATTCTCAGAATAGGGTTTCCCAAGCGTTGAAGAGAGCAGAAAGCTAAGGTTTTCCCGAGCTTTTTCTTTCTAAAACCTTCATATTCTCGAATATCTCTTACGCAGAGTATCTTACCCACTCTTTCGTCGTTCAGAACTATGCGAGAAAAACCTTCCAGCACCACCACATCAGCAATTGGCATAAAACTGAGCAAGCTGTCCAGAGAGAATTTTTCCATCCCATTTTTGATTAGCAGACTCATTTCTATGTCAGAAACGCCTGCAACAGGATTCGCACCTGCAACTGCATGTCTCCAAGTATCTTTGCCCCGTATATCCATCGAAAAACCTTTTTGGTTAATATGTTTAGCTGTTGCCACATGATAACCTCTTTTCGTGAGCTCCCGAACTAAACTTTCTACAACAGTTGTTTTTCCAGATTTTTTCCATCCCACAACTCCTATTACGACAGCTCCAGCGTGTATAATTCACACCTCCTCTGACTTGCATTAGAAAATTAGCATAAAAGAATTCTTTTCAAGACCATAGAGCCTGTTTCCACTTCAACATCCTCTGCTATAATTGGACACTTTACTTTCAAAAGGAAAAAAATCTCCTTATGTTTGATATCATTGAGAGATTCGTAGTTGCCTTGGCCTTTACTGATTACCAAGCTACTGTTGTCAAATTCTTCAATAAACTTTTTTGAGCACTCTTTAAGCAGTACTCCTGTGCAATCTGTTCCAATAGACATGACTTTAGCTACCTCGGTGATTCCAGCTATCTCGGCATCTCGGAATGTTGCGTCATTCAGAATGGGGGCTTCCTTGACTGCATAAGTTACCTCAACGTTTCGTTTCAATAACTCTTCTATTAATATCCTGTCAAAGACCGTTTCTCCAGCGTTATCTGCAAGGTATAATACTTTTCTAGACTTGAGGATGGACTTTTTAAATTGGTCTATGTCGTTTATGACAAGTTCACTGTCTAGCACTTTTTCAACTTCCTCTTCCAAGTTGATGTTCACTTTTGGCCCGAAATCTATAACGTTACCAGCAATAGCCACCTTGACCGCAGCCAATAACGGATCTTCCGAATTTTCAACAAGAAATTTAAGTTTCGGATAAAGCTCTAGAGCCATATTATTGTATTTTTCCTTTAACTGATTGTATGGGTCAATGTTACCTGTGACTCTTTTGACAATTCTATGCACTTTTGTGCCAAGCTCAGGTAAAATTTTAGTCCATTGTTCATTTGAAAGATAAATCATGACTTCCCTAAGAGAATTTTCTCGCACGACTTCATCAGTTGCACTCATTTTTGTTGCCTCTAATGCTTGCCTCAACAAACAAGGAATACACTCAAGATGGGCTTTCACTTTTTGTCTTCTCTCCTACTTGGCAGTTTCCTCATATAGTATCTATTTCCTTCATATGCAAGCTCTACAAGTTTGCCTTCACGCAAAAGTTCCTCAATGAGACGCCAATCTGCATTTGCCTTCATCAAAAACTCTTTAACTGCGTCTTTGCGCATGGGATGCACAGCCGTTATGCTCAACAAATCCTCTTCAACATTTCCAGTAAACGCGAAGGCGTTTCCCTCATAACCAATCAAATATTCAACTCTGTCTAAGCCAAGTCTTTCGGAAAATACTTGAAAAGCAGCATTCACGGTTTCTTCTTTGGCGGGCTTAATCCACTTTTCTGCTGGGGGTCTTGTCGGAATTGCAATGTAAGCTTTATCCAGCCTTTTCAGATGTTTCAGAAAATCCGCTATCTTCTCAAATTCGTCTTCATAATTTATGCCGTCTATAAGCATTGTTTCACTAATGATTGTTCCTTTAAACTCGTTTGCAAACTCGGTTATGCCTTCTAAAATGCCGTTTAACTTTAAGTTTTTATGAGGCCTGTTTATTCTCCTCCACAAATCTTCGCTGACGGCGTCTACCTTTAAAGAGGTTAAGTTTGCCTTCAACAAATCTTCTTTTGCATCGTTTCGCCAAATCAGCGAAGCGTTGGTTATAACAGCTATTGGAATCTCAATCTGTTTTAAAATGGATATCTCCTTGCCTAGGTTAATGTCCAAGGTTGGTTCTCCGTCTGGAACAAAGGTTAAGTAATCAACTCTCTCATTTCTTGAGCTTGCTTCATCAACTTTCCTCTTAACCTCTCTAAAGATATCTTCCGGCTTGTAGAAGGCTTGCCTTTCAGTTGCCATGTTTATAGTTCTTCCCAGCTGACAGTAAACACATGAATATGAACAAGTTTTTGCCGGAATGTTGTTTATCCCTAAACTTTTTCCTAACCGCCTTGATGGAACAGGACCAAAAGCCAGCCTTACGCCTTCCAGATCAGCCACTTCCATGCTTCAAAACGGATAGATTTTTCCAATGTTCTCACTAGTTCCATAGTGACAAGTACGCGTGGCATCTTTGGCAAACCGTAGTCTGGAAAGCAGAGTTTTAAATTTGTTATAGCACATGCGTTCATCAATTTTTTCCAACAACCATTTTTGCTGCCATCACTACTGAGAAAAGTTTATCCTATAAAAAACGTTCATCTACAACAACTTCATAAAGAACGCTAGCCTAAAGATAGCGTGTTATCTTTGGTTCTAGCATTCCTCTCGGCATGGCACCGATGATCTGGTCGACTAGTCTGCCATTCTTGAATATTAAAAGCGTCGGTATACTCATGATACTGTATTGCATGGCAACCCTTCGGTTTTCATCCACGTTCAGTTTCCCAAAGAATATCTTCCCAGCGTAGTCACGCGCAATCTCCTCTATGACAGGGGAGACATAAAGGCATGGGCCACACCACGGTGCCCAACAGTCAACCACTACTAAAGTATGGTTCTGAATAGCCTCTTTAAATGTCGTGTCGGTCAAGTCGACGGGTTTATTCGCAGCTGATTTCTTCTGGGTTTCAGTGGTTTTTTCCATCAGTTGCCTCAGCTTCTTCTGTTTTATCCTTTCTAGTTCTTCGTCCTTCAAGGCTCTACGTTCCTTTTTTAGTCTCTCTTCTTTTAGTTTTTCGCTTTCTTCTGTTAGTTTCTTCAACTTGCTCTCGTACTCTTTACTTTCCCACCATTTAACCATGATGCATCACTTCCTTTCTGTATCTCGTTAAGTATTTGTGAGGACTCACATCGGTTCATCGCATGTATGGGGTTGCTCCAGGAATTCCTGTTGAAGTACCTGTCGGTGTATTCAAAGAGTTGTTTGAGGATGCGATAACGTCATCGATTCTCAGGATCATTGTAGCCGCTTCCGTCGCAGACATGATTGCTTGCCTCACCACTTTAAGGGGCTCATACACCTGGGCCTCTTCCATATCATCCACCTTTCTGGATATGATGTTTACTCCACTCCAAAGTAGGCCTTCCTCATGGTTCTTTCGGAGCTCAACGATGACGTCGATTGGTTCTAAGCCGGCGTTTTCAGCCAAGGTTATCGGTATTCGCTCTAAGGCCTCGGCGAAGGCATTGATTGCCAGCTGTTCTTTCCCACCTACGCCGCCAGCGTATTTTCGGAGCCTCCTCGCAAGCTCTACTTCTGGCGCTCCGCCACCAGCAACGATTCTGTGGTCTTGGACGGCATTTCTAACCACGCACAGCGCGTCGTGAAGCGCTCTTTCAGCTTCGTCAATCACATGTTTTGCTCCGCCCCTAATGAAGACACAAACTGATTTCGGATTTTTGCATCCCTCGACGAAGGTCATTTTTTCGTCTCCGACTTCTCGCTCCTCCACGGTTGCGGCGTAACCAAGGTCTGCTGGTTCTATGTCGTGAATTCTCGTGACAATTTTGGCTCCGGTCGCCCTGGACAGTTTCTCCATGTCTTCCTCCTTCACGTTATGAATTGTGTACATACCATGTCTGTCTAGAAAATGTTGCGCCAAGTCGTCTATGCCCTTCTGACAGAAAACAACGTTTGCTCCAGCATCCAAAATTTTTTGCACCATGTCTTTTAGCATATCGTGCTCCTTGTCCATGAACAGCTTCATTTTTGTTGGTTCTCGGATCTGTATTTTCGCGTCGAACTCGGTCTTTTTTATCTCCAGCGCGCTGTTTATCAAGGCTATCTTTGCGTCTTTGACGCTTTTGGATGTCGATCCGATTTCGCAGACGTTGCCTTTACATGTGGGGCATGTCCCCGTAGAAGCGGCTTCTTTGCCTATTATCAAACCGTTCAAAAGAGTCGTTTCCCCTAAAGATGTGCCCTCTTTCTTGTTAATCTGTACATGGTCAATGTCTACATCAACCTTTCCACCTTCTTCTTCAGCAATCTGTTTTATCGCTTGCACGGCAATTTTTGCAAAAAGTTTGCGTTCACCGGAAACGATTTTGCTGTACAAAGAGGTTTCGGCGACGGCTTCCATCGTTTCTTCGTCTGAACGTTCTATGGGAATGGCGACATCATCCAGAACCTTGAGGATTTTTTCAGCTGCTTGGCTATAGCCCTTGATAATAGTAGTTGGGTGAACCTTCTGATCCAGTAGATCTTCAGCCTTTTTCAGCAGTTCCCCAGCGATGACCACGGCGGTAGTGGTCCCGTCTCCTACCGTGTCGTCTTGCGCCTTTGCAACCTCCACCATGATCTTTGCCGCTGGGTGCTGAATGTCCATCTCATCGAGGATGGTGCGTCCATCGCTTGTAATAGTCACGTCGCCAAGGCTATCCACCAGCATTTTATCCATGCCCTTCGGTCCTAGAGAACTTTTCACCGTCTCTGCCACGATCTGAGCCGCCATGATGTTAGCGTGTAGAGCATCTCTTCCCCTCGATCTCCTTGATCCCTCTTTTGAGATAACAACAGGTGTTCCAGCAAGTTGAGGTACAGTCACGTCATAAATCTCCTTTTTCGGAACGATTAGAATTCAGTGTGACATATAAATTTTGTGCATAATCACATTAAAGAACGTATAAACAATTATCTGTCAAGTCAACATCAACTAGCTCACGCTAAACTATCCTGAAGCTTGAAGAAAACTTATTCCCAAGCTTTTTCCCAAACGTCTCGACGAAACAAGACGAAAGCTAATTTCCCCCCCATAGCTTCCACATCAGCCACTTTTGTATTGCAAAGCCGAAAGAACCTTTTTCCACATGTTCCCTATTTCTTTGGCAACATCGCTTTCAGGAGCATATTCCACTATGGGTTTTCCGTTAACCATGGCTTCCGTAACCATGGGGTTAAAAGGAATTTTCCCAACAACCTCTATGTCGTTTTCCCTACAAAAACTCACAATTCTTTCAGTGTTTTCCTCGTTTATGTCATACATATTTACACAAACAAACTGTGTCACATTGAAATGCCTCAGCAACTGCAATGCCCTCTCAAGATCGTGAATCCCAGACAGCGTTGGTTCCGTGACTAACAAGCCAGCATCTATTCCTGTGACTGACGCTATAACAGGGCAGCCTATTCCCGGCGGACCATCTATTAGGATTAGGTCTCTGTGCTCCTTTTCGGCGAGTATTTTTGCGTTCTGTCTCACCAAAGTGGCAAGTTTTCCTGAATTTGCTTCACCGGGGCTAAGTATAGCGTGAGCCATAAAGCCGTATTTTGTCTTGGAGATGTATGCATGTCCAGAAATTCGCTCAGTCAAGGTTACAGCGTTAACGGGGCAGATGATTGTGCAAACGCCGCAGCCTTCGCAGGAAATGGGGTCAACTTTAATATCTTCTGTAATGGCGTCAAATCTGCATTTTTCACGGCATAAACCGCATTTTGTACATTTTTCTTCATCAATGACCGCTAGCTTTGAACCCTTAAATTCCTGTGTTCTAACTACTTTGGGATGTAAAAGCATGTGCAGGTCCGGTGCGTCCACATCACAGTCAGCCACAACAACGTTTTTTGCCAATACTGCAAGTGAAGCAGTTATTGTTGTTTTGCCCGTGCCGCCTTTGCCGCTTAAAACTGTTAATTGCTTCATTTGCCAGCAAGCTTCCTTACTTGGTTGAAAAGTGTCTGAAACTTTTCTTTCCATTCTGGCATTTCCAAACTGAAGGGAATCCCTCTCGAGTAAAGCTCTGCTATTTTTCTTTGGTAGGGAATCTCAAGCAATATGGGAATGTTCTTTTCTTCACAATACTCATACACTTTTTTGTCGCCTATGCCTGCACGGTTAACAACGACACCAAAAGGAATTCCCATATCCTTCAAAACCTCGACGGTTATCTTCAAGTCGTGCAAACCAAAAGGAGTAGGCTCTGTCACAAGAACGCAAAAATCGCTTCCCTTAACAGTCTCTATAACTGGACAAGAGGTCCCCGGTGGAGAATCAAGAATAACAGGTCTATCATTTTTAATTCGCCTTTTCACTTCCTTTATCACCGGGACAGCCATAGGCTCACCTACTTCAAGCTCACCATAGACAAGTTCCAAATCTCCAGCAGAGCCCAACTTTAAAGTTCCAATCCTACGCTGTTCTTCACTAATAGCTTTTCTAGGACAAATAATAGCGCAGCCACCACAGCTATAACAAAGCTCCGGAAAAACCAAAACTTTCTCCAGACTAACAAAAATAGCGTTGTTTGGGCAAAATTCAGCGCATTTTCCACAGTGATCGCATAATTCCTCGTCAATGACTGGAACTGGAAGGTAAACTGGTTCCTCTCGACTTATTTCCGAATGTAAAAGCAGATGAGCATTAGGTTCCTCTACATCACAGTCTAAAAACTGAACATTCCCTATAGAAAGCGCCATGTTTACAGCAACAGATGTTTTTCCAGTACCACCTTTTCCACTAGCCACTGCTACTATCATTTAGCTCACGTTCATACGCATATAGCAAGCCGAAGAAAGCATATTGGGAGCTTTTTCAGCACCACTTTCTTTATCTGTGCTTGGCGTGTTGGCAGCCTTCCGTTAACTCGACTAACTCGCCCCTGTTATACGCTTCAATGACATCTTTAACAAAGTCTTTATTTGTTTGCAGAACAGCTACATTTGCACTTTGAAAAATATTCAGTGCTCTGCGGCCCATGCCATAAGTCACAACAGCATCAGATCTTAAGCGCATAATAATTTCCGGTGGTTGCCCCATGCCGCCGAAGTGTTCACTTTTGTTGGGCACCGTTTGAAGGTTTAAAACCTTTCCGTTTTCATCTAATTCCACAACCGCAAAGTATTGCGCTCTTCCAAAATGCTGTGACAATCTTGCATTCAAATCGTTTGCATCTTCAACAGGTATTGCAAGTCTAACACTCATTTCACTAACCTCTTAAGGCTGTCTTCTCCGTCCACGCCCCATGCCCATACCCCTACCCATGCCTCTTCCGAAATGTCCACCAACCGTGGGAGCACCTGTTTCTTTAAGCTCTCCGCTCTTGTATTTTTCAATAACTTCCCTAACAATCCCGTAGGCACCCACAACTATTTTTATTCCAGCAGAAGATAGGGCTTGGAAGGCGTTCGGTCCAACATTTCCAGTAATCAATACATCTATGCCTTTGCTTGCTATTGTTTGTGCTGCTTGAATTCCAGCTCCGCTCATAGCGCCTCCTGCCGTGTTAGGAACTGCTTCAAAAGCCATGGTTTCAGAGTTCACAATTATGAAATAGGCTGCTCTTCCAACTCTTGGGTCAACAGAAGCATCTAATGTAGTTCCAGAAGCTGTTACACATATTCTCACTCATTTCTCCTCCATTTGCGCATTCCTTTTTTTCTCCGCTTCTAGGAAAGCTTCAACCTTTTTAACTATTTCCATGAAAGCTTTCGACGCAGGTGAATCTTTGTGTTCGATTATGAAGGGTACTCCTTTGTCAGAGTCTTCGCAGATCTCGGGGTCTATTGGAATTTTTCCCAGGAAGGGAGTCATCAGATCTTTCGCTATCTTTTCCCCTCCTCCAGTCTTGAAGATGTTGATCTCCGCCCCGCATTTTGGGCATACGAAGCCGCTCATGTTCTCGATAATGCCGATGACCGGGATGTTCAGTTTCCTAGAGAACGTTACAGCCTTCTTAACCACGATCTGCGAAACCTCCGATGGAATGGTGACTATTACCACGCCGTCCATCTCAGGAATGAGCTGCATAATGCTCAGGGGCTCGTCACCAGTCCCCGGAGGAAGGTCGATGAAGAGAAAATCGAGATCTCCCCAGACAATGTCCGACAAGAACTGGCTTATCGCCTTCATTTTTAATGGTCCACGCCAGATGACTGGTGTCTCTTCGCTTGGAAGCAGGAAGTCCATGGACACCACTTTGATTCCCATGGGGCCCATCGCAGGAAACAAGCCTGAAGGACCCGCTTGGAGACCCTGTCCGTGTAAGCCGATGATCTTCGGCACGCAGGGTCCAGTTATATCCGCGTCGAGAATGCCAATGTCATTAGCGTAGCCGTGTAAAGCAAATGCCATCGCTAGGTTCACAGTCACTGTGCTCTTACCAACTCCACCCTTGCCGCTTATCACCGCTATCTTGTGCTTGATATTGCCCGTTCTGGCTTTGAGCTTCTGTTGCTGTTCTCCATGGGCCCGTTTCCGTTCCTCCAGATCTCTCTGCTTAGTATCTTGCTTGGTCATACCTATGTCGCTCCATACGGTGTGTGTATATAGACACTGCATATTTTGGTGCTGTATTAATCTTACGTCGTTAAATAATCTAATTTTCCATCCATTTCTTGTCAATTAAACCAAAATCATAAGCCTGTTTTATGGTAGATGTTTCATTTTACCAAATACATAAATTTGTTTTTTCGCTTTGTTCGCACTTCAAAAACACATATTTTTCTAATCCATACCTTAAATATTTGGTTCCGGTTTTCCATCAATCAAAGTTTTGTGTTATGTCTTTATTGAAGAAATGAGGATTACATCCTTGTACAGAAAACTTATCTTCGGTTCCTTTAACCCTGCAGCCTTAAGCATAGACCCAATGTCCGTGGATGTATAGTATTTCTCGCCCCATAACCTCTCCGCATTACCGCCCTTTACGAAATCTACGATTACCACTGTCCCACCAGTTCTTAACACTCTTCTCATCTCCTTCAAAACAACTAGAGGGTCCTCAAACTCGTGCAGAGCGTAGACGCTAACAATCCCGCCAAAAAATTTATCCTCGAATGCATCCAAATGGCTCGCATCGGCTTTTACACACTCCACCATACGAGAAACATTTTTAAGTTTAGCTTCTCTCCTCGCCTTCTCAAAACCAACGTCAGAAACGTCAACCCCAAAAATTTTTTTCTCCAATTTCATGGCCAAAAAATTTACTAACCGTCCATCTCCACAACCAGCGTCTAGGATAGGCGTTACGTGTTGAAGCAATTGAGCTATTTTTCCATAAATGTTTGGCTCCAGTTCATTATAGTGGGTTTCCATTCTAACCAGTTTCCAAATTTATCTTCTCAGATTTTCCTCGATACATCATCGTCTTTTCTGAGTTTTTATAGCTACAAATCCAGCGTCATTGTAATGGCCTTTTTTGGAAGGCTCGAAATGGAGTGGTTCTTCGGTTGGAGGTTGTAATATTGTAGATCTTACCTCTGAGACTTGGAGATCCACATCTCTTAACATGGATTTCAACTCGTTCACA
>Ga0210056_1001457_pt1 | contig 20588 bp, 20 predicted proteins | sample CryGeyCG2014_080_2_FD_183965 | JGI IMG/M metagenome (GOLD analysis project Ga0210056, IMG submission 183965) | Groundwater microbial communities from aquifer - Crystal Geyser CG07_land_8/20/14_0.80 (SPAdes) (version 2) | ecosystem: Environmental > Aquatic > Deep subsurface > Groundwater | place... | reverse complement strand
CAAAGGATGGTCCCCCCGAATGGACTCAAACCACCGTACTACTTAAAAACGCTCTGCCTGTTGAGCTACGGAGGAACCTAAAATTTACTTCTTGATCACTATTCCTGACAATAAACACATTTTATCTGTATCTGTATAAGAGTCTCTCCAGAACACGGATTCTCCCTCAATCTTGAATTTCCGGTCGTGCGACAAAAGTTTTAGAACTGCCTCTTTTGTTGGTCTATCAACAACGCATACGATTGACTTGCCGAGTATACTGACCTGCTCAACCAAAAATGCTGTTTTGTCCATATCTATCCCTCCTTTCGTTTGGTATTAAGTGCGTATTAATCGAGAAAGTAAAGAAACATAACGTACATACTCCGGAAAGACAACACTAATGGAATCCATCCAATGGCCACGAACCACAATGGAACACTGTAGGTCCAACTCTTCGTTTTCAGATTCGGCAATTCCAAATAGCTAAAAAGCCCTAGAGTTATGATCGGAAAAGCCAACCACGGATTTTTGATCCAGTTCCAAAGCAGGTTAATAGTCATGCTGAATACTCCCCAACAGGGAACCGTAATCAAAAAATATCCCCATTTAGAGCCGCCGTATTTCCACAGCATAAGTCTGACTCCGACAAAATCAACCAGTAAACCATAAGGCAATCCGATTAGAAAAGCGACAATTGCATATTGCGTTTCCCTCAAAAAAATAGACGGGATCAGAATCGCAATACCAAGAACTAGCATAAACCATCTTATTTTCGGTATTACTCACCCCCTCCTTTCTTCCTTTTAGTCCTGTTTAGTTATCAAATAATGAAGAAAACTCTCTTCATCTTGCTGACTTCGGCATAGCATATTAATTTCTTCTCGTCAATGGTATATTTTGGGCAAACAAAAAGACGCTTTGGTGGCGGCGTCCTACTTTCGCAGGAAAACCTACTATCATCGGCCACCGAGTTTTCGCGTAGCGAAAACGAAGGTAAAGAAGAGAACAAAGTTCTCTTCGCCTTGGAGTATTTCACCCCAGTAGCAAATTTGAGCAATAAAAAAGCTCCAGATATATATAGGGCGACGATCTACTTTCGCAGGACAAACCTACTATCATCGACCCTGAAGGATTTCACTTCTGTGTTCGGAATGGGAACAGGTGGAGCACCTTCGGTATCGTCGCCTTATATAGACCTCGAGCTCAAATTGCTACGGGGCATGCTTCCGTGCTGCGCCCCGTAGGGAACGCGAAGCGTTCTCCTTCGGGGTTCGGAATGGGAACGGGTGGGACAACGTCAGTATAACCGCCACCAAAGCGTCTTTTAAAATTTAAGTGATCATTAATCGCTAGCCAAAATTGTATAATTGCTCAATTAGTAGCACTTGGCTCAATTCCTTACGGAACTTACACCTGTGCCCTATCAAGGTCGTAGTCTCCGACCGAGCTTAAAGAACCCTAATCTTGGGGTCTGCTTCGCGCTTATATGCTTTCAGCGCTTATCAGTTCCCAACTTAGCTACCCAGCAATGCTCTTGGCAGAACAGCTGGTACACCAGAGGTTGGTTCAGCCTGATCCTCTCGTACAAAGGCCAACTCCCCTCAAGGTTCGACGCCTGCGGTAGATAGGGACCGTACTGTCTCACGCATATTTGTCCATAATTACTTATGGTATAGACTATATCTTCACCTCGCACTTTTTTTGAAGTCGATGAATATAAATATTCATCTCCACCCTTCGCAAAAACTCGGGTAAGTGCAGGGGGCTGACGTATGATAGAAGGTTTTTCTATCTCATCGCTACCATCTTTTTACAAGATGATAACGAATCAGTCGTTACGGGGGTACAGCTTATGCCTTTTTAAATAATTTTTCAGTTTTTCCGAAGTATTTTTACGTTTCTTGGAATAATTCAGAAATTTAAATCTATCAACTAATTCACTCGCTTTAACGAATTTTCTTAAGTTAAATTGTCCTTCTAATAATCTGTTAATCCTTTTGGCAGTCTTTATATGCTCTTTTTTGAGCATACAGTATGGCTCCAAAAGTTTCAGAATTTCAATCGCTGGTTTTAAACCTACTATCGTGTATTCTGTCATTCCGTCTTTCCGATTTCTTAAATATCCTGCTTTCAATAAATTTTTCAATCTTTCCAAATGTTTGTAATTTTGGCTTTTCTGATAAAAAACTATACTGGCTCTTATTTCAAAACCATAACGATAATCTTTTCTGCGAATCAATTGATACATTACACAACCATCACCGTCTAAAAATCCTGCGATATAGGCTTTCTTTTTCTCTGAAATTTTAGGCATAAACTGACCTTCCCACGGTATTGCCCTTTTTATTGTACGGCAACAAAATAGGGTTTCACCGTTATAAGTCAGTTCTATTGTACCATATTTCTACGGCACTACGCAATGTTATTTACGTACTGAACCCAGCTCACGTACCACTTTAATTGGCGAACAGCCAAACGCTTGGGAGCTTCTCCACCCCCGCGCTGTGATGAGCCGACATCGCCAGTCGGTATTTTTCTCCTTTTACAAGGAGGATCGGACTATATCTTCACCCGCCAAAATTTTGAAAAAATTTAGGCGGGGCTGACGTATTATGAAAATTTTATTTTCATCTGCTCATTTTGAGCAAGTCTCTACGGGGTCATAACCCAATTTATATTTCATTGAAGGAATCAAATTTTCTTTCAATATTTCTTTTAAATAAGATACAGATGATGAAAGAAACCTTATACGATAATAAATTTTATCTTTATTTAATCTTGCTTTAAGACCGAAAATTGATAACTTTTTAATCAAAAATTCTTGGTCGTTTTTTGTAAATTGCTGGGTGTTAAGATAAAAATTTGAAATACCGCATTTGCTTCCGTCATCCATAAACCAAATCGATAAAATCACTGGATTAATATCTATTTCTAAAGGAATAAATTTTTTACCGTTTTTATAAAATAAATTATACAATTCCGTTAGCTCTGGTAATTGTTTTGTATAAAAACGATAAGCTATTCTTTCCCCCTTTCCCATTCTTTCTTTTGGCGGAGAAACACAGATATTTTTAAGATTTAGGTATTTCCAATCAACATATTGTTTTTGTTTAATTGAATGATTAATTTCTAAAAAGGCATTATTTCTGCCAGGAATAATTCTTAAATACCCATCTCCTAAAATTGATCCTATGATTATCGATTTTTGAAATTGAGTTAGACTTCCCACGGTATTGTCCATATATATATTATAACATATGGATTTCACCGTTATAAGTCAGTTTTTTCGTCTCGCCTTACTCAAAGAACATTCGTTCTTCTCCACCCTTCGCTGCGCTTGGGTAAGCGAGATATAGCATTACTACTATAGCACCCCGATATGTTAAGGTGCCGAACAGAGCCGTTGATGTGAACTCGCGGGCCCTACTAGCCTGTTCAATCCTATTTTGGATTAGACTATATCTTCACCCTATTAAATTACCTTCGGTATTATTTAACAGGGGACGGCGTATTAGCAAAGGTTAAAAACTTTACTCTGTCCCAATTGGGACAAGTCGTTACGGGGTCAAGAAGGAAGTTTATAATTAAATTGATGAAGAATATGATTTTTAATGAGGTTTTTTAATTTTTGCGTTTCTTTAGGGGAGAAATAAATCGCATATCCTTTCTTTTTTTGTTTTATTCTAGTTACGATATCAAACTTTTTCAATAAAACTTGAGTTACGATTTCAGCTTCTCCTTGACTTACATTTCCTAAATAAAGATAACTGCATCTATCTCTCAAGTAATAATATCCATCATCCATATACCAAACTGCCAGCATAGGAGGTGTCAAATATTTCTCTAAATCTTCTGGAATTTTCTTTTTGCCATCTGGATAGAATATATTTCTAAGTTTTCCAAGATATGGCGTAGATTGAGATTGATGACGCCAATAACTATATTTTCTCTTTGAGATTGGATGAACTCTTTCTAAGTATTTCGCTTTGCCTTGAAAGAATTTTCCAAGTTTATTTGCTTTCCACAAAAGATATTCTTTTTGGTCTCCTCCATGCTCCAAGCGTAATCTTGCGTTTTTCTTACCGGTTTTTTGTAAATAAGCGTCTCCGAGAATCGTTCCAAAGAGAATTGATTTTTGTTCACGAGATAAAAAAATCATAAAATAAAACAAACTTCCTTCCGACTTCCCACGGTATTCCAAAAACTTAAAACCCAAAATTGGGAAGACCAGTTTTTGGTTCACCGTTATAAGCCGTATCTATGTTCGTTATTACTAACGAACGGGACAACTGACTCTTATTTCAGAGTCTATCCCCGGGGTAACTTTTGGCTGATGATCTTCCACGATTCTAATAACCATGGTCGGTTCACTAAGTTCTGCTTTCGCAACTGCGCGACATATCCGTCTTGCAGTAAAGCCGGCTTATGCCTTTACACGATCGCTCCGATTTCCATCCGGAGCTAGCCGACCTTTAAACTTCTCCATTACTCTTTAGGAGAAAAGTGCCCCACTTAAACTGACCACCTCCCACTGTCTTTCCTGTTTTGCAGGAAATTAGTCTTAGCATTTTAAAAGACGGGTGTTTCATTGGCGGCTCCAGACCGACCGAAATCGGCCCTTCAAAGCCTCCCCGCTACGCTACGCATCCAAAACGCAAAGACAATAAGAAGCTACAGTAAAGCTCCCGGGGTCTTTCCGTCTAGCCGCAGGTAACCGGCATCTTTACCGGTATTGCATTTTCACCGGGCTCCTCGTTGAGACAGTTCCCTAGTCGTTAAGCCTTTCATGCGGGCCAGAACTTACCTGGCAAGGGAATACGCTACTTTAAGACGGTTATAGTTCATGTTATCTTCTGTGTCGCCACAGAGTATGGACCATATCTTCACCCTGTTAGATATAAAATTATCTAACGGGGGCTTGGCGTATGGCCTCTGAGGATTCTTCTAATAAGATTCAAGAATTTCTATATTTGTGTATTTTCTTTTTCTACCCACCACCATTAAATCTCTCAATTTTAAGATTTTATTCATTCCTTTTTTAGTTAGATGCTCTTTTCTTTCAACAATTGAGAGTATTTTACAGAAAATACCAAAATATATCTTTTTGTTTGAGCGGATATAAAACTTCTGAAAGAAAGGGACAATTATTTCTGAAAGGTCTTTTATATTTCTTGTTTCAAAATAACAAATCCCATCTTTCCTATATCTAATAGTTCCACAATCTAAAATTTTTCTAAACAAACGGGGAATTGTATCATCTTTCTGGGAAATGTTAAACGATAAACTGACTTTCCAACCGTGTCTATAGTCTTTCTTCCTGTTAATCACAGATACATTGAAACTCCCTTCTCCGTCAGTGAAGCCACTCAAATAATAACCTATTTCTTTAGAAATATTCTTTATCCTATTAGGAGTCTTTCCTGCTGATTGACCGCAATTAGACATTTTTACTACCATTAATTAATTTTACCAAATTAACGGCGCGTAGTCTAATATACCCGGTCTTCCCAGCAAATAGCCAAGTTTTTTACTCTGAATTGCTTCAGAGGGCGGCAACTACTTTTTGTGTTTACCGCCGACGTTCACTGGCGCTTCACTCAGTCAGCTATTGCCCTTGAGGGCAAGAACCGCCAAGATTGACGTTCCAGCACTGGTCAGGCCTCAGCCCCTATACATCCTCTTGCGAGTTAGCAGGGACTTGTGTTTTAGATAAACAGTCGCCAGGGATACTTTCGCTGTGGCCCCTAAACCCTTGCGGGTCGGGGCAAGGCATGTTGCGAACTTACGCCTGCTTTTTTGCCGAGTTCCTTAACGAGGTTTCACCCGTTCACCTTGGTGTTCTTACACCAACCCACCTGTGTCGGTTTGCGGTACGAATCCCCTCCTAATATTTGTTCTTTAAAAGTTTTTCTGGGCAGTTTAATTTCTGAAGCGACCGGAAAATCCGGCCTCGGAAATCCAATAATCCTTCCAGAAATTTCAACTGCGTCACTCTTTAAAAATTAGAAGGGGAGGGCCGGAATATTAACCGGCTGTCCATCGGGTACGCCTTTCGGCTTTCCCTTAGGTTCGCCTCACCCTTGGTTGATTGTCATTGCCAAGGAAACCTTGGGCTTTCGGTGTGGCAGGATTTCACTGCCATTGCGGTTACTCATGCCAACATTCTCACTTCCTATCGCTCCACCCCGACTTACGTCGTAAGCTTCTCTGCGATAGAAACGCTCCCCTACCCCGAACACATAAATTTTATGTGCTCAGCCTTATCTTCGGTACTGAGCTTAGTCCCGTAAATCTTCGGCGCAGAACTCCTTAGTTAGTAAGCTATTACGCACTTTTTAAAGGATAGCTGCTTCTAAGCTAACCTCCTAACTATCAGAGGAATTCCACTTCCTTTATCACTTAGCTCAGATTTTGGGACCTTAGATGAAGATGAGGGTTTTTTCCCTTTTGGCTCTGGACCTTAGCGCCCAAAGCCTGACTCCCCCGCTAAATTTTTCCGCCATTCGGAGTTTAGTAAGAATACCTGGATTGCTCCAAGATATTCTTTCTAGTGCTCTACCTGCGGAAAATACAACGGAAGGCTAGTCCGAAAACTATTTCGGGGAGAACCAGCTATTACCAAGCTCGATTAGCTTTTCACTTCTTACCACAGCTCATCCCAGAGTATTGCACGGCTCACGGGTTCGGGCCTCCGGTCGACTTTCGTCGACCTTCACCCTGGCCATGGCAAGCTCGCTTGGCTTCGGGTCTTTCGCATTTTCTAAAACGCGCTTTTAACACTTGGTTTCCCTACGCCTTCGCGCAAGATGCGCTTAGACAAAGAAAATACGAGAACTCGTTGGCTCATTCTTCAATAGGCACGCCGTCACCGAAGCACATAACAAGTTATGTACTCGGCTCCGACTCCTTGTAAGCAAGATGGTTTCAGGTACTATTTCACCGGGGTCATCCCCCTACTTTTCACCTTTCCCTCACGGTACTGGTTCACTATCGGTGAGATTGAGTATTTAGCCTTGGCAGTTTAGTTCTGCCTGCTTCCCACAGGGTTGTCTTTTCCCGTGGTACTTAAGAAAAATATCAAGGAGCATAAAGGAGTTTTTAAATACGGGACTATTACCCTCTATGGTATCCCTTTCCAGGGTATTTCTTCTAACTAACCTTTACCTAAGTGTTCTCCCTCCAGATTCTTTCTCTTAACCCCAGTAGTAGAGCAAAGCTCACTACGGGGCAGGAAAGAAAGGCTCCGGACAATATTTCCTTTCAACCCCCGTTTATAAAAATAAACGAGTTTAGGCTGTATCCCTGTTCGCTCGCCGCTACTGAGGGAATGAGTTTCACAAATTTCGAAAAATTGTGAAGCTTTGTTTTCTTTTCCTCCGCTTACTAGAATGTTTTACTTCAGCGGGTTTGCCACGCCGCTTCGCGGCTAAGTTAAAAACTTAAAACTAAAAGCGAAAAATAATTATTTTACATTTTTCACTTTACGCTTTTCACTTAGCTGTGAAACGGCGTCAACGCTGGTTCACAGCGTTAGGTTTCCCTATTCGGACATCCCCGGATCAAAGGTTGCTAGACACCTCCCCGAGGCTTATCGCAGTCACGCCACGTCCTTCATCGCCTCAATCTCCCAAGGCATCCACCATCTGCTCATAAAATAAATGCAATTTTTGGCTAGCAATTAATAACCACTATTAATTGTTAATTATTAAGTTTTCAAAGTTCTTTCCCTCTTCTGTCCTAACATCCTGTCCTATCTTTTCTTTCCAAGCAAAAACCGCTTCTCAGAAGCGGTTTTGCTGGAAACAAAAATTCCAGATTTTTTTAACCGCTTCTTGTATTCAAGATGGTTCTTAAATTTCTCATAAACAATTACAATTTTAGCAAAATCAAAATAGTTGTCAAGCCCCTTGACTGCGAGTTATTTTCTTACTAGAAATGGCTTTTTTATCCTTCCAGTTTGTTTTTCGCTTTCCGAAGAATTTCAGCTGCCACCTCTTTTCCTCCCAGGCCAAAAGCAATACCGCCCGCAATAACAATCAAGGCAATAAATCCCTGGAATAAACTCAAAAATAATTCTCTGCCAATTCCAAGCTGGATTAAAATTGCCAAAATGGCAAAAGCCCAAATTGACCACTTGATAATCGCTCCGGCGACTTGGCCATAACCCAATTTTATTCCTTCCACTGAGGCCCTGACTATTTTCTCTATAATGTCAGCAATAACAACCGCTACCACAAAAATCAAAGCAGCGACAAGCACATTAGGCAAATATGCCAAAACCCTGTTCAGAAAACCGGCGAATTCGACCAGTCCCAAAATTTCCACTGCCGCCAATAAAAAAACGATTATCAAAACCCATTTAAAAATTCCTCCAATAAATTCTGCGGCATCAATCTTAATTTCTGCCTTGTCTAAAGCGCCTTTCCACGTGCCTTTTTCAAAAATTCGATTAAACTTTAATCTTCTTAATATTTCAGCCACCAGTTTTCCTATTCCCACAGCAATAAACCAGCCAATCAAAAAGATAATAAAAGCGCCGATGATTTTGGGCAAAAGCAGTACAAATCCCTGCCAGACGTCTCGCAAAGCCTCAAACGTAATTGTGTACCAATCTATAATCATGTTATTTTAATTAATTTAAATATTTTAATTAAACTATTCGACCTTTGATGATTATCACATTATACAAGAAAACAAAAAATCTGCCCCTGTGGATAACTTTTTGTCAACACTTACTCAAAAAGGACACGATCAAATCGTGTCCTTTTTGGATATTTATGGACCTAGGCAGAATCGAACTGCCATTCCTACATTGCAAATGTAGTGTTCTGCCATTAAACTATAGGCCCTAACCCTTTGCTTCCTTGTTGAACAAGATTGGTGGGTGTGGAAGGAATCGAACCTTCGACCTCTATCTTATCAGGATAGCGTTCTACCACTGAACTACACACCCTTATTATTTATTTGACTTTCTTTAAAATAGTTAAGTATTGAATACCTAAAGCAAAAATCAGCTTGCTCTTAATATGGTGAAATGAAGTATTTTTAATCAATTTTTCAATTTTTTTAGGGGTTAATTTATGGAGATGGATTTTTCTAATCATCAAAGGATTTTTATAATTTATTGTTGCCGTTCCTATGGCTTGCATTCCCCGTATTGGTTCAAAAGGATAAACAAGAATAAAAATTCCACCGGGTTTAAGAACTCTGTTTGCTTGCCTGAAAAACTTTTCTAAATTTTCTATATGTTCAACTGTATGAAGAGAATAAATTTTATCAAAAGTATCCGCCTTGAAATCTAGTTCTGTTACGTCTCCATATTTTACTTTCTGAGTAACTGCTTTTTCAATAGCCTCCCTACTAATATCAATTCCTATAACATCATCGGTATATCTTTCTATTTCTTTCACGTAAAACCCCCGGGCGCATCCCAAATCCAATATTTTTTCTTTTGGCTTCGGCTGCAAATAACGCAACAGAACTTTAAAAAGGAAAGGGTTGTAATTAACCAGGGTCTTGTAAGCAAATCTGATTTTGTAATTGGATTTTGACATTGAAAAATTCTCTAACGGGGTTTGCTGAAATTGCCGATTACCATGTCCGGTATTATTTTTTTGAAGGCTGACGGGCTGATTTTTATTGAAAAAACGTAATCGCCGGAATTTACGATAATTTTTTGATTATTGAGCAATCCCCTGTCAATGAAACTTGGCATTTTCCAGAGATTGCCAAAGGGAGGCACAGCTCCGATTTTTATTCCTTTTAAATTTTTTTTCATCCAAGCTTCTTTGATAAAATCAATCCTTCGACAACTGCTCAGGGTTGATGCTGAGCCTGTCGAAGCATCAATGTTTTTCGCTTTGGCTATTTTCTTTAATTTCTGCTTGTCTAAATTTTTATTGGCCGGGATTAAAACCAATGCCGGATTTTTGTCCAGTTTCACCAGTACCGTTTTCCCGACAATTTTTGGCGGCACTCTTAAAGTGGCGGCTTTGTCAAAAGCCGTATAAACCGTCTTGTGTTTGATTATTTCGCATTTAACCTTTTTTTTATCTAAAAATTTAATTATTTTCTGCGGTATCGCCATACGCGAACATTTTAACAAATTTAGAACAAAAAAACAAGGTTGACCCTTGTTTTTTTGTTATCAGTTTCTTAAAGTTGCTTCGACTTAAATATAATCTTCCTTTTAGGTACAAAGATTAACACCTTAAGGTTGAAAATAGAATTCTCAATCTTCAACCTTAGTCGACACTTTTTTACTACTTCAAAAAAAATAGTAAAAAAGGATATGATCCACGCACAGCTTCCGCTACGCGTGCCTTGTTCATGTTATTCCCTATATCGCTATAGAGCATGGACTATATCTTCATCCTCTTTTTTAAAGTCTTGATCTTCCTTGGATGCCAAGAATTTATTTTTTCTAAGAACATATTCTGCGAATCTGCTAAAATGTACATTCTCCAGTAATCAGGATCTACTTTTTCGCTTGGATTATGGATTTTCCCAGTTTTAATTTCTAAATCATCAAGAAGTCTTTTTAGTTTTTCTAGTTTTTCCTTATCATTCTGAACCAATTGAATATAAAATCTTGCCGTACTATTCCTTGGAATACCTCCTTCACTGTCAAAGAATCCCCTAATGTAGCAAACTTTTTCTTCCTTAGCATTTAACGTAAGAGGGTTGAAATTGAAATCCAAGAAATTTGCTAAAGTTTCTAAAACGTAAACTTTTCTATCCTTTCCTTCTTTATAGATCCAGGCATTATATCCAAGATGTTTAAATAATCTCTGTAAAAACTTCAACCATTCTGTTCCTTTCTGTGAAATACGAAATCTTTTATTACTGCTGAATGTTCCATCGTGCAAAGCACCAAAAAGATAAGCTTTAATTCCTTCCTTAGAAAGAGGAGCTCGGCGTGTAGTCTCTGAGGGGCGAAGTACATAACGATTTATGTGCTCGCTTCCCTGCTGATTGTCTGCACTAAAAGCTTTTTTACGCATTAATATATTTTAACATGCGTAGCTCTAGATACACAGATGTCCCAGCATATAGCCAAGTTTTTCCCCGAAAATTACTTTTCGGGAGTCGCAACAAGCAGATTGCTCCAACGACTTCGTTCCTCTCACTGAGCCCAGCTTGATACCTCTAATGAGGGATTTTGGCTGTTCCCAGCTCGCTTAACGTGACGGGCGGATTTCGATAGTTAGAGTTTTACTTCGAGTTCCCACGTAGCGTGCGGTTTTCCCGCACTACGCGAGTCCGGTGCGACGATTCATTTCTTTTTTAAGTCGTTGAATTTTTTCAATACCATCTTTAGTGTGATGTGCTCCACTTCGAACCAACTCAGCAATCTCATAAAAAACACAAAAAGTTTTTTGTTTTGAATTAGTCTGTAGCGGATATTTCTCGAAAAAGGGAATAATTTTCCCAAAAATATCACGATGCGAATTGACAGTATATCGATAACACTGTGTATGATTTGATCTCATTTCGTGTTGAAAGTATACTGCTCCGCAATCAAGCGCATCGCGCACTCTCTCAAGTATTTCCTTGTCTTTCTGTTTGACTTTAATGAAGAAATTTAATTGAACCATCGCCCCTCCGTTACGATTATATGGTGGCCTCACTAAGACATAAAAACATCCTTCTCCATCAGTAAGACCAACAATGTAATCCGGAGAAACAACCGGTTTTGCCCTTCCCGAATACTCAAAATTATTAAGTAGTTCGGTACTATGACGCAGCTGACTTCTCGTGGTTGTTTTCATTACTCTATTTTACCACGAGATCTCCCTGGGTCACATATATTACTATTCCACACATCCCTTCAAGGTTTTTTATTGTATCTTCCTCATGACTCACCGCATCTGCATGAGTCGATACACCTTTTTATGTGAAGGGCTGCGTTTTGCCTCATCGAGACCTTCAGACTATTCCTCACGGAAATAGTCCTTCTCTTCGGCTACGCTCTAAGACGGAATTTAGAGGAAAGGATTTTAACCTTTTAGTTTATATATGCTGCCAGGCGCCTTTATTTTTGAGTACAAGACCTAAGAACGTATTCATCGCACCATGGCTGATATGCGATTACTAGCGATTCCAGCTTCATGAGGTCGGGTTGCAGACCTCAATCCGAACTGAGACGAGGTTTGATGGGATTGGCTCCGCCTTGCGGCTTAGCAGCCCATTGTCCTCGCCATTGTACCACGTGTGCAGCCCAGGGCATCAAAGGGCCATGCTGATTTGGCGTCATCCCCGCCTTCCTCCCCGTTATCCGAGGCAGTTTCGCGTGACAGATAAAACACGCGATAAGGGTTGCGCATGTTACCCCATTTAAGGGTGCACTTCAAAACACATGCTGACGACCATATTACTCTTTTGTTTCCAAAAGTATGGACTATACCATCCGCGCGCATAAATAACTTATACGCGTGGCCAGCGTGTAATGATGAGTTAAAAACCATCATTAAGTTTTCCTAGTCCTAGCGGAAAACTAAGTCTCTACGGGGTACGAGTACTAATTTTTGTAACTTCAATGAATAAGACTTAATGTTTTCTAAGAATCTTTTAGCTTCATAACGAGAGATATAAAGACAAAAGGTTTTTGCGGTTTTGTAATAATAAATTTTAGTATTACAGATACCGATTCTTTTAAGAAGTTCTTTGTCTGTTTCCGCTTCGTTTTTTCTTCCGTAAACAATCCGGCAATCGTTTCTTAAATTTTTATCAATTGAGCCGTCTCCATCAAACCGTCCAGCGAAATATGCTCGAATAACTTCAACTTTTCTTAAATTCTCTAGGTTCTGTTTGGCCGCCATAAATTCTCTCAGCAATGGACGGCTGTTCACAAACAAATGACTTCTATTAAACTTTATTCTTTCATCCGGAAAATGTTCTTTCAAAAATTCTCTAAATCTTTCAATTAAATCTGAATCTGTATTACTTAAACCGATTGAACTTGCCCACCAATAACTGTCAGCGCACCAAAGACCAAGAATATAAGCGTCTTTCTCGTTTGAGAAAAAGTTACAAAAATTAGTACTCGTACTTCCCACGGTATTGCCCATTCCTATATTCTATCACATAAGAATTAGGGTTTCACCGTTATGAGCTGGTTTTGCAATCCGCCTTACAGCGGAAAGGGTCGTATCTTTCATCAACTTAGATGAAAGACCAACCATGCAGCACCTGTCCCAATGTCCTTGTGGGTAGTCCCGACTTTCATCGGGATTTCATTGGAATTTCTAGCCCTGGTAAGGTTCCTCGCTTGTTGTCGAATTAAGCCACATGGTCCACCGCTTGTGTAGGTCCCCGTCTATTTCTTTGAGTTTTAGCGTTGCCGCCGTACTTCCCAGGCGGGACACTTAACGCGTTAGCTTCGCCACCCGAAGGGTCGACACTTCAGATAGCCAGTGTCCATCGTTTAGGGCGTGGACTACAAGGGTATCTAATCCTTTTTGCTCCCCACGCTTTCGTCCTTCAGCGTCAGGGCCGCTCCAGCTGAATGCCTTCGCTTTTGGTGTTCCGGTCGATATCAACGGATTTCACCCCTACACCGACCGTTCCATCAGCCCCTAGCGCCCTCAAATTTAAGCCGTATCTAAAGCGTTCCTCAGGTTGAGCCCGAGGTCTTTGACATTAGACTAACTTAAACGCCTACGGACCCTTTACGCCCAATAAATCCGGATAACGCTTGGGGATCACGTATTACCGCTGCTGCTGGCACGTGATTAGCATCCCCTTATTCCTAGGGTACCGTCACCCTTCACTTTTTAAACACCAAAACGGCACAAACCACTTTTAGTATCTAAAAGGTGAAGGGTTCTTTCCCCAGAAAAGCTCTTTACACCCCGAAGGGCTTCTTCAAGCACGCGGCGTCGCTGGTTCAGGGTTTCCCCCATTGACCAATATTCTCGACTGCTGCCTCCCGTAGGAGTATGGGCCGTGTCTCAGTCCCATCGTTGGGGAACAAGCTCTCACTTCCCCTACCCGTCGTCGCCTTGGTAGGCCATTACCCCACCAACTAGCTGATAGGCCGCGGGCCGATCCTAAAGCGGATTTCTCCTTTACCCTTCGATTGCTCTCAGGGACTATCGGGAATTAGTCCCGCTTTCGCGGGATTATGCCCGTCTTTAAGGTTAGTGCCCACGTGTTACTAACTCGTCCGCCGGTTGTCTGGTTAACTTGCGTTAACCGGACCCCCTTGACTTGCATGCCTTAGCCACGCCGCCAGCGTTCATCCTGAGCCAGAATCAAACTCTCAAATAAAATTTTACCGCAGCACATAAGAAACTTATGTGCTCGGTGAATAGTCGAAGCAACTCTAAAAAACTGATACTTCGACAGGCTCAGTCTCAATTCTGAACTTGCCGAATAACTGGCTTAATTAAATTAAATTTTAAAAGATCTGCTCTTATTTCTTTTGGTTTTTTAAACTCGAGTCAACAAGATTAAAAAACCAGGAAGAGAATTCCTGATTTCCTACAATTCCAATCCACGCTTTCTTAATTACCAGAGCCGCAACGAAGGGTGGAGAAGAACGAATGTTCTTCGATTAGCAACAAGAACGCTTTTTCTTTTTCGCTTTCTTTTTCGCCATATGTTTGTCTCTTCTCCCTGAATTTTAATCTATGCCAAAACTTCTGTCAAGAGGCTAACTATTTTTAATTTCGCCTTTTATCCAGTTAATATATTCTTTGTCTAATCCTTTTATTTCTGTAAATCCAATAAATGGTAATTTATCGCTGTGAAGTTTTTTGATTTCCTTTTTTATTAGATTATATTTTTCTATAAATGTTTCTAAAACTAAGGTTGCGCCTTTTATTGATTCAATTTTTCCGCTCTTTGGCGGCCAGTAAAATACAGCCAGATAGCGAGGAATTATATCGAAGCAGGAACAGAATCTTTTTTCTAAAATTTTTCGTCCAATTTTTTCAGCTTCTTTTTTACTGTTGCAATTTACCAAAACCAAAATTACTTGATTCATAATTTATTCTTCAAAATGTTTTTCGCCTTCTTTTATATTTTTTAAAATCAGTTCTTCGATGTCTAATCCCCGGATATGGGCTAATTTAACTACCATCACGAGTATATCTCCTATGGCGTCTTCAACCTCCTTTTTATCGTACAGTTTTTTCCTTTGCTGTAAATTAACGTATTGGCGCGCCAGTTCTCCTACTTCTTCAATGAGGTGGGTAAATGTTTCTTGTTCGTTGGCAACAACTTTTCTTTTTTTATCCCATTTGGAGACCAATTCAATTATTTTGTTTTGGAAATCTTTTACTTCCATGTAATTTATTCAAATATAACGGCTTTATTATTTTCTCACAAAAGAATGGACTATTTTTGTATTCCCAATTTTCTATGAATTTTGAATATTTATTTTCCAACTTTAAATAATTTTTCTTTAAAAGCAGGGTTAAATTAATATCTGGATAAATTTTCCTAAATTTTCTATCCCTAATTTTAGAGTATTTCCAAAGAAAATTTTTAACTTCAACGTAAGCGTTTCGGTCTGGCAAATAAAAATCTGGTGTATAATTTTGTGAACCTAAATCAAATGTTTTGGGTTGATATAACCATTTAACGCCTAAATAATTAAATAGACGAGCGATATTTGCCTCCCAACGACTATAAAAATAAATTATTGCACTAATATCTTTACGAATGCCCGCTTTCCCTCTTGCGGCTTTCGGCGAGGTTGGTTTCCCGCCTATCACCGCCATTGCGCAATCATTGCTGCAAAATTTCCTTTTCATCCAACGTTCTATCAAGAATAATTTTCCACATTTCGGATTTGCGCATAGAATTTCTATTCTGGGTATTTTTATAATTCCTGCGTGCGGGTTTTTTCTGTCTTTTAATTTTGCGGCTATTTTAAGTTTTACTTCTTCTGGTAATGGCCCTCTGTTGATATTATTAACTTTGCCAGAACAGCTGCGACTGCAATAAATTCTGGAGTCGCTTGGAATTGTTTCAAAAATATTGTTACACCCTTTCCTATTACAGCTTCTTTTTTCTCTTCTAAAATGAAAGTTGAAAATGCCCTTTTTCCAATTTTCTTTTGTTATCGTGCTTTGTTTCTCTTTGTATTCTTGATTATTGTAAAAATCGTGAGTCATTAACCTATTATATCACAAAAAAGAGCCGGCTAAGGGAATTGAACTCTTCAACTACGCAAGAATATCTAACATAGCCTCCTGTCAGAATTGAACTGACGTCTGCGGTTTACAAAACCGCTGCTTTACCACTAAGCTAAGGAGGCAAAGCATGGATTCGTCTGGAGAGCCTTTTCTTTCTCTCTCAGAAGCAAGGCAATAAGTTTCAGAGTAAATTTCGCAGGTCTGTTAGCATGGTCTCCGACTTTAGTCGGAGTAACAGACCGAGAATTTAGATAGTCAAATTTCGCTGGAAATTTGAACTATCGGTACTCTGAAACTTCATTGCCGAGCGGATTATCGCTTTTGCCACTGAGGAGTTCCCTTGATATTTATTTCTTTCTTTTTTTGGCGGAGTTCTTTAATTCCTGCCAGTAATTGTCATTTTCCTCAAATTTCTTCTTTTGCGCTCTTTCTCTTAATCTCTGAAGCCAATTAGAGGTTTGATTATCAGTTTTTAAGGTTAAAACCCGGATTTTGGAAAGAATTTTTTGTAAAAATATCTCAAAAGAAAAAGATTTAAAAAAAGATAAATTGAGAACTTTGTTTTTTAATCTCAACCAAATATTTTCTTTAGAACGGCCTTCGCTGATTTCCGGCAATTCAGCCAAAATCGGAATTTTCCGAAAAATTATTGTTAGTATTGCCAGAAGACTTCCCAATAAAACTATTATGGAAATTATTTCATAACTCATATCGGACAAATCTCTTTAAAATAATATTTTCGCCGAATTTGGCAATATGTTCCTCTATTAGTTCTTTTATGTTTTTGCTTTCATCTTTAATCCAGGGTTGTTCCAAAAGCTCAGTCACCCGAGCGTTAGCGAAGGGTGGAGATGAATGAAGTTCATCGACCTCTTCAGGAGAAATAGCGGCAATCTGAAGACATAATTCGTGGGCTAATTTTTGGAAATCCTCAGACTTTGCCACAAAGTCAGATTCGCAACGCAACTCTAACATTGTTCCAATCTTTTTTCCGGGATGAATATAGCTTTCAATTATTCCCTGCCCTACCTCTTTTTCAATTCTTTTTTTGGCAAAATCCTGACCCCTTTTTCTCAAAATTTCTTTTGCCTTAGCTAAGTCTCCATTCGCCTCTTTCAGGGCTTTTTGACACTCACCTATTGACAGTCCGGTTTCTTCCCGAAGTTGCTTTATTTTATCAATAGTAATCATTTACTAAGTTTTTATTTATAAGTCAAAGAACATTCTGTTCTTCTTCACCTTTCGCTACGCTCAGGTAAACGAAGGTGGAAAAGAAGCTTTAGCTTCTTTGACTTTTAGGCCTTGCTTTAAGTATTACTTCTTTTACTTTCTCAAGTATATATTTTACTGAACTTATGGCATCGTCATTTGCCGGAATGAAATAATCAGCCAGGGAGGGATCGCAATTTGTGTCTGAAATGCTAATTACCTTAATTCCCATTTTTCTGGCTTCTTTTATCGCCAACTCATCTTTTTTCATCTCCAAAACAAAAATAACATCCGGCAGTTTTTCCAAATTTTTAATCCCGCCGAATTTTCTTTCCAAACCCCTGATTTTCTTTTCAATTTTTGCCCGCTCTTTTTTCGTGTATTTTTCCAGACCTCCTGAATCTCTCTTTCTTTCCAAATCTTTAAAATATTCAATTCTTTTTCTGATGATTCCAAAATTGGTAAAAGTTCCTCCCAGCCATCTTTCCGAAACATAAGGAAAGCCACAACTCTCAGCCGTTTCTTTAACCAATTCTTTAACTTGGATTTTTGTTCCCACCAAAAGTAGCGTCTTTCCCTCAGAAATAATTTCTTTGATAAATTTCAAAACCTCTTCCAATTTTTCAGCTGTTTTTTCCAGCGAAATTATATGAATCGTATTTCTGACGCCCTGAAGATAAGGTTTCATTTTTGGGTGAATTCTTGAGCTCCGGTGCCCGAAATGCAAACCGGCCCGTGCCATTTCTTCCATGTCAAGATCAATGAAGTTTCCGCCTTCATCTCTCCTCTTCGCTTCGCTCAGATGATTAAAATCAGTTTTTTTGGATTTTTCCTTAATTTCAATCATAAAAAAAGTATAGCATAATTTTATTATCCAAGCAAGTATTGATATTGATTTTTAATCAGGATTTGTTAAAGTAGATTATATGAAAGAAAATATACATCCTAAATATTATCATAACGCCACTGTGCGCTGTGCTTGCGGCAATAATTTTACTGTTGGTTCTACCAAAGAATTTATTGAGGTAGAAATCTGTTCAAAATGTCATCCTTTTTATACCGGTAAAGAAAAAAGCTTTGATGCGATGGGCAGAGTGGAAAAATTCAGAAAGCGGCTGGCTAAAAAACAAGCCCAGTAGAAGAATTTTGGCAGTATTTTTCTTGAGAAAAACCTATACCGTAAAGCGAGCCAAAATTCTCTACTGGATTAGTCCCGTAGTGAAATTTGACTATCTAACTTTAAGCTCCGGGAAGCGGTTGTCAAATTTCTACTACGGGAATTTAAAGAAAAAGAAATAATCTTTACATGCCAGACATTGAGTCTATCAAAAAAGAGTATGAAGATATTTTAAATCAACTCAGCGACCCTGAGTTGATTTCTGATTACGATAAATTTCAGGCACTATCTCAAAGAAAAAATTTCCTTGAGAAAATTATAGAAAAAGACAAAGAGATTCAAGAAATTAAAAATAAAATTGAAGAAAATAAAGCCATTCTTTCTGCCCGGGAAGATGCAGAGCTATTTTCTTTAGCTCAGGAAGAGCTAATTTCCTTCAGAGAAAAACAAAAATCAAAAGAATTAGAATTGGCCGCATCTTTAGAGGCGGATGTTAATACTGCGGGGCGGGAAAATTCTTCGGCGGTTATTATTGAAATCAGAGCCGGCACGGGCGGACAAGAAGCCGCTCTTTTTGCCGGCGACCTTTTTAGAATGTATTCAAAATATGCGGAAAAACAGGACTGGAACCAAAAAATATTAGATTCTCATCCGAGTGAATTGAACGGTTTTAAAGAAATAATTTTTGAGTTAAAATCCGCCAACGGCGGCGGAGGTGATGTTTTTTCAAAAATGAAATACGAAGCCGGAGTTCACCGAGTTCAAAGGATTCCTAAAACTGAAAAACAAGAAAGAATTCATACTTCAACTGCCTCGGTGGCTGTTTTACTCAAACCAAAAAAAACTCAGATTAAAATTAATCCTCAGGATTTAAGGATTGATTTCTATCGCGCTTCAGGGAAAGGCGGCCAAAATGTAAATAAAAGAGAAACAGCGGTCAGGATTACTCATTTACCGACAGGACTCGTCGTCACTTCTCAAACAGAAAGAAATCAACTGCAAAATAAAGAAAATGCTATGAGTATTTTAGAAGCCAGATTTTTGAAAAGAAAAGAAATGGAAAATTTAGAAAAATTTGGACAAAAAAGACGCTCGCAAATTGGCAGAGCCAAAAGAGCCGAAAAAATCAAAACATATAATTTCCCTCAAAACAGAGTCACCGACCATCGGATAAAAAAAACTTGGCATAATTTGGAAGAAATTATGAAAGGGAAATTAGAAGAAATTATTAAAAAACAAAACGAAATACTCGGAGAACATTAGTTCTTTGACTAACTATTTTGTCGCTTCTAAAACCGCAATATCTTTCTCAAACCCATCAGCTATTTTGAGAACATTATTTGCATACCAATAGAAAGCTGAATTTGTAGTTGACCCCGAAAAATAAATCATCGCTGCTTTCCATTCGCCGTCTTTAGTTTTTGATTTAGCTCCATAGTCTGAAAGATATACACCTGCGGCCAAAAATGCATCTTTAATATCCCAAGGGTCTGCCGCTTTGCCAATAATCCCCCCTAAACGATCTTTATATAGCATCCAGGTGGACGGAATAAACTGAGCAGGACCCATCGCCCCTCCCCAACCAAAACTCATCGGGCAAGAAACTTGTGTCAAAAGAGGGTCTCGCCCTAAATCTTTGGTAATAATTAAAAAAGGAGGAATGTCTCTCTTGGGACTCATAATTCTAGATAGTTCTTGCCCCGTGTTGATTCTAATGCCCTTACCCGTTACCATGTCTTTTAAATAGCATTGGCCCACATTTTTCCCTATTGCTGATTCTTGTTGTAAGATTGCTAATAGAAACGCCGGTCTGACACCTGTAATGCCCGATACATATTTAGCAATCTCGTAGGCCTCGCCAAAGGTAGGAGCTTTCGGCACGCCTGTCAATTCAAAGATTCTACTCCTGATTTCAGCTGCTCTTTGTTTGGTCTCTGATAATATTTTCTGGTATTCCGATTCTTTCCCTTTGGTTTTTTCCAAGAGCTTCTCTTGCTCGTTTTTGGTTGCAAGACTCTCTTCTCTTTGAAGAGTCTGAATTTTAGTTATCCTCTCCAAATCTTCTTTTTCCTCATCCAAAGATTGCTTTTGTCCTTCTAAGTTAACTTTTAAATCTTTGATACTTTCAAGCATTT
>Ga0210056_1001455_pt1 | contig 20597 bp, 20 predicted proteins | sample CryGeyCG2014_080_2_FD_183965 | JGI IMG/M metagenome (GOLD analysis project Ga0210056, IMG submission 183965) | Groundwater microbial communities from aquifer - Crystal Geyser CG07_land_8/20/14_0.80 (SPAdes) (version 2) | ecosystem: Environmental > Aquatic > Deep subsurface > Groundwater | place... | reverse complement strand
TGACAGGAATAAAACTACTTTTGATGATATAAAAAAAGAGGAAGCCCTTAAACATCCGAAATGGAAGATGGGCAGGAAGATCACTATAGATTCCTCTACACTTATTAATAAAGCATTTGAAGTAATAGAAGCTCATTTTCTTTTCAATATGCCTTATGAGAAAATAAAAGTAGTTATACACAGGGAAAGCGTGGTTCACTCAATAGTTGAATTTGAAGACGGCATTATGAAAGCAATTTTAAGTTTACCTTTGATGTATTTTCCATTAGAATTTGCAATTACATATCCAAATAGAATAAATAGTGGATTACCTCAACTGAATTTAAATAGTTTAAAACGTTTGACATTTGAAGAAATGGATTTAGATAAATTCCCGGGTTTTAATATTGTACTGGACTATGCGAAAAAGGGTGGAAATTTTCTGCCAGTTATAATTGCATTAGACGAGGTTCTTGTGGAAAGCTTTTTAAATAACCGGATTAAATATACTGAAATTTATACTCATCTTGAAAAAATACTTGAAAAATTTACATTCAAACGGATAACTTCTATCGATGAAGTTGGGGAATTTTATAATTTAGGTATAATTATTGCAAATGAGTTTTTAAGGAGAAATTCATGAATATTCTAACAGTTGTTTACGGTATTTTGATTATCCTGATCCTTGCAATGTTCCATGAGCTAGGGCATTTCTTTGCAGCTAAACTATCTGGAATAGGTGTTGAAGAATTGAGCATAGGTTTTGGTCCAACTATATATCAGAAGGAAGCTCATGGGACTGTCTATAAAATTGGAGTCCTTCCAATTCTTGGATATGCGAAAATAAAAGGAATGGAAGGAAATTTTGATGCTCCTGATGGATATTTCAAGAAAGGTCTTTGGAGTAGGTTTTTTACTATTTTTGCTGGGCCCTTGATGAATTTTATAGTTGCGATCGTCTTATTCTCATTTGTTTTTGCTGCCTTCGGAAATCCCTTTACTCCTACAACTACTATTGCAAGGGCCACAAGTAACAGTCCGGCTTACTATGCTGGCTTTGAATCAGGAGATAAAATTATAGAGATAGATGGAAAAGTTATAAATCAATGGCAAGAAGTAACAGATATAATACATAATTGTAATGGCAAGACTTTGAGTATAATTGTTGAAAGGAACGGAAATGACATAACCTTTTCTGTGGTGCCACAAAAGGATAAGATTACTGGCCTATGGCTTATAGGTATTTATCCTATCAATCAGCGATATTCGGTTCTTGCATCGTTTTGGGAAGGGATAAAATGGACAGGCAATACGCTTTACAAAATGTTTACTTTTATCCCAATGCTTTTTACCAGGGTAGGTCTTAGCTCTATAGCCGGGCCTATTGGAATCGTGGCATTGACGAGCCAGGCAGCAGCAGGTGGTTTTGCTGAACTTATTTGGTTTACGGCGTTTATAAGCATTGCTCTTGGATTTACAAACTTACTACCCATTCCTGCTTTAGATGGTAGCTGGATAGCACTTGCTATATGGGAGGCAGTAACAAGAAAACCAGTTCCTCCAAAAAAACAAGCATCGGTTCAAGGCATTGGTTTTGTCGTTATTCTTGGCCTTATGGTGCTTGTAAGTCTCAGGGATATAATGAGGTTAATAGGAAAATGAGAAGACAATCCAAAGTTGTTAAAATTGGTAATATGGCTATAGGTGGCCAGAATCTAATTAGAGTTCAATCAATGACAAAGACTGATACAAGGGATGTTGAAGCAACTATTTCTCAAATCCTTTCTTTAGAAGAAAAAGGTTGTGAAATTGTTAGAGTTGCAGTTCCTGATGAGGAAGCAGCAATTGCAATTCCTCACATTAAAAGAAACATTCATATCCCTCTTGTTGCTGATATTCACTTTGACCCAAGACTTGCAGTGCTTGCAATAGATAATGGAGCAGACAAAATAAGACTTAACCCGTCGAATATCAAGGATTTAGCATGGGTAAGAGAAATCTCTTTGAGAGCAAAAGACAAAGGTATACCGATAAGAGTAGGCGCTAATCTCGGCTCTTTTAGAGAACGCCCTGCTAATGTGGTTGAGGCATTGGTGCAAAGCGTTTTGAAGGAGATCGAGATATTGGAAGGCGTTAATTTTGAAGATATAGTGGTTTCTATTAAAGCTTCGGATGTAATGACCACAATAAAAGCAAATGAAATAATTGCAAAAAAGGTGAACTTTCCAATTCATCTGGGAATAACCGAAGCAGGCTTGCTTGAGACTTCGCTTGTTAAAAACAGTGCAGGCATTGGTTATTTGCTTATGAATGGAATTGGTGACACTATAAGATTTTCAATTACAGATAAACCTGAAAAAGAAGTAAAAGCCGGTTTTGATCTTTTACGAAGTTTGCATTTGAGAGACTATGGATTAGAAATTATCTCCTGTCCAATGTGTGGAAGGGCAGAAATAGGCGTTCAAAGCATTGCAAAACAATTAGAAAGACGTTTTAGCAATGTAAAAGTTCCCCTGAAGGTGGCAGTAATGGGCTGTGCAGTAAATGGGCCCGGAGAAGCAATGGATGCAGATATAGGAATTGCGGGTGGAAAGAGAAGTGGTGTTATTTTTAGGAATGGGAAAATTATAAAAACTGAAAATGAAATTAAGCTTTATAGAACTTTTGTGAAAGAACTGAAAAACCTTATCGAAGAAAGACAGAAGCCTTCTTAGATATTTCTTATTTTTTTTGATAGAAATTTATAGTTTTGATTAAATATAATACCTTTCTTTCTCAGGAAATCTATAAAAAGTTCCTCAATAAATACTCTTTCTGAACTTTTTATTACTGCTTGTTCATGTGCTTCTTTAAGAGCAACGGGATAACCTCCACCTTTTTTAGACTGACTTAAAATAAGCGCACATGTTATTTCAAGCAGATCATTATCAAAAGCAATGAATTCAGGTATTTCTATTCTAACTACTTCGCTTCCTACATTTAGAAAGAAGAAGTATATGGGAGCTTTGTAAAGATTTAAAATTGGGGCATTACTTCTAAACATAGCTGATCTTTCTCCCTTTCGGAGTATGATTTTGAATATATCTGCGTCTTTTATAATTGACAATAACTGTTTATCAAAATCTTCGCCTTTCATTTCGAGGAATATCCTTATCATTTCCATTACATCTCTTGAACGAGTGCCGCTTATATATCCTGCAAGAGGTGCTTTCAATTGCAGTGCTTTGAGGATCATTCTTTGAAAATTCTTAACGAAATTGTTTTTATAAGTTTCACTTGTTTCTTTAATTTCCCATTGTATTAAAGTGCCATCGAACAATGCCAGAACAGGTACTTCAACAGTATAAAAATCTTTTAATAGTTCTTCTAATTTTTTGCTTTCTTCAAGCAGCATTTTTGAAGAAAGAAGTTCTCCTCGAACAAGGAAACTTTTATTTCCTACCTTCTCGTATAATTCATTCTCTTCAAAGTATATTTTTGCATTGGAATCTGCAAAGAAGAAGTGATCTTTTCCGTATTTTAAAGCTATAAAACCTATATTAATAATATAATACGGGAAGAAGAAATCTTCATTTATAGGAACCTCGGAACCGTCTGCTGCAATTGCAGTATAATCTGATATTTCTTTTTCAACTTTGATTGCTCTTCCTGGTATTTCAATGGGTGTTCCAAATAGAGACAGGGTTTCTTTGTACGTTACATTTTCAAAATCTTCTGGTTTAATTTCTTTTAGTTTTTTTATTACAAAATCTATAGCACTTATTTTTCTGAGATTTTCAGAATACTTTTCTTCAACAATTTTTTCAACCTGTGGTATGATTTTATCAATTTTAAGCATGGAAAATTATACTGTATATTCGGAAAAAAATTAAAAATAGTATAATATCTTTCATATGATTGATTTAATAATTCTTTTATCCGCTATTTTATTGCTTGGTGTACTTATTATTTTAAAGCTGAATCTTGGCTTTTCAATTTTTATTTCTGCAATTTTTCTTGGTATTCTCAGGGGGTTTAATTTTTTAGATCTTCTAAAAAATTTATGGATTACGCTTTCCGCATCAGATACTCTGGAAGTTCTAATTATTGTTGTTTTTATTACTATTTTTGTAAGTATTCTTGCAACTTTCGGATTTTTAGAAGAAATAGTCAAGAGTTTTTCAAAGATTTTTTCGCCTAAAATTTTTATTCCTGCTTTTGCCTTCATAGTAGGTGCTCTTCCTATGCCTGGTGGTGCTCTTGTATCTGCTCCACTTGTTGAAGAAGGAGCAAAAAGTTCTGTTATATCAAGTGGCGAAAAAACAGTTATTAACTATTGGTTCAGGCATATTTGGGAGCCTGTTTCGCCTATCTACCCTGAAATGCCAATGAATGCTGCAATACTTGGAGCATCCATTCCTTTTATTGTGAGTGTTCAATGGCCAGTTTCTGTTGCTATGATAGTTTCAGGAATAATTTTTCTCTTACCACTTATAAGGGTGAATGGAGACTCAAAATTGGAAAAAAGCTTTAAATTTTATTTAGAAGCACTGCAAAGTGTTCTTCCGCTTGTTCTTGTAATTTTGCTAATACTTGTTTTGAAATTATCGATTATTTTGTCGATAGCGGCTGGTATATTATATGTAATATTCGTGAAGAGGGTTTCTTTCCAGAAAGCCATTAAATCAATTGACTTAAAATTTCTTTTTAAGATTCTGTTTTTGATGTTCTCGATTTTTTATTTAAAGTATACAGTAATCGATAGTAATGTAATAACCGGTGTATACAAAGTCCTTGAGATTTATAATGTTCCCAATTTCATTATTCTATTTTTTCTTCCTTTTATTGTAGGTATTATGACAGGAGCTTCTACTGCAACTTTTGGTGTATCATATCCCTTGCTTCTCCCTATAATAAGGTCAGTGAATATTATCCCCTTAAATCTTTTTATTGCCTTTGTTGGCGGATGGCTTGGAATAATGTTAACCCCCACACATTTATGTTTATCGTTAAGCATTGAATATTTTTCAGCAAAATTTAAAGAAACCTATATAATTCTTATTAAAAATCTTGCTTTTGTTTTCCTTCTTTCTGTATTATGGATGCTCGTGCTAAAATTTTCAAGGTAGTCTGTTTGTGCTATTGATTTTTCAATGAATTTTGTTATTATAACTCTGTTGGAGAGGTGACCGAGTGGTTTAAGGTGCACGCCTGGAAAGCGTGTGCGGGTTAACCGCCTGCCGTGGGTTCAAATCCCACTCTCTCCGCCAGTTATTTAGAGGGAGAAAATGAATAAACTTTCTTTTTATCTTTCAAGAAATTTTACTTTTGACGCAGCGCATAGAATTATTGATTACTCAGGTAAGTGTGAGAATCTTCATGGACATACCTATAAACTCACAGTTACCATAACGGGTAAGCTTAAAAGTGATGGGATGGTTCTTGATTTTGCGATCTTAAAACAAATTGTTGAGGAAAATGTTTTAGAGAGACTTGATCACAAATATTTAAATGATGTTTTTGAAAACCCTACAACTGAGATAATTGCCCACTGGATTTTTGAAAAACTTCAGAAGCCTTTCGAGGAGGTCAATTGTTCAATTTATGAAGTTGATTTAACCGAAGGTGTAAATAATAAGGTTTCTATAAAAAATGAGAGACGTTCAGAATGATTTAGACTTAAGAAACATTGCGCTTAATAAGGTTGGAGTAAGCGGGATTGTTTATCCTATTAGAGTGATGGATAAAAATAATGGATTTCAACATACTGTATCCAAAATAAATATGTTCGTAGATTTGCCTCAGGAGTTCAGGGGGACCCATATGAGCAGATTTGTTGAGGTGTTGAACAAACATCGTACCAATATGAGTCTTGCGACTCTTGAAAACATTCTTGATGATATTAAAATTGCTTTAAAAGCTAAGACGGCACATATTGAAGTAAGGTTCCCTTATTTTATGATTAAAAAAGCACCAATTTCTAGGATAGAAAGTTTTATGAATTATGAATGTGCTTTTATTGCTTCTAAAGGGAAAAATTTTGATTTTGTCCTTGAAGTAAATACTCCAGTTCACAGCTTGTGCCCCTGTTCGAAGGAGATAAGTAATTTTGGAGCTCACAATCAAAGGGCAAACATAAAGGCACAGGTTCGAATGAAAAAGCTTGTATGGATCGAAGAGATAGTAAATATTTCTGAAAGTTCTGCAAGCGCTCCTCTCTATTCGCTTCTAAAAAGAGAAGATGAAAAATATGTTACTGAACATGCTTTTCAAAATCCAAAGTTTGTGGAGGATATGGTGAGGGGCGTTTCAATTTTGCTTGATAAAGATGAGAGGATAACTTATTATGCAATTGAAGCTATTAGCTTTGAAAGCATCCATAATCATAATGCTTATGGGTTTTATAGTAGGGACAAAAGAGTTTAAAAGCTTATATATTTGGGCTTTATCAGGAAGAACTTTTTAAATGTCCAAATCTTTTAAAAAGTATCAGTATAAATCCAGGGAAACATGAAATTACAAACCAGGTAATCGCATAATCATAAAAGAAATTCTCTGGGAACATTCTTATAAGCATATCGTTTTCAGGAAGCAGCCAGTATTGATTTCTAAAAAAAATCTTATGAAAAATGTAGAAACTCCTATCAAAATTAAAATATAGAATGGTTCCAATAATTGATAGAGCAACGAAAGATAAAATTAAAGCATTTGACACAATTTTGAATTTAATTTTTTTAAATAAAGCGAACAAAGTAACTAATGAAATAATTAATAGAATAAAGACAAACCTAATTATTCTCTTAACATCTATCATATGAAGAGTCTCTTCTTCTGTAAAGAAATCATTTATATTGTGGCCGTTTTCGTCTTTTATTACCACATTACCTTGGTTATTGAAGAAATATTTTATAATTTGATCTGCATAAAATAAATATTCATTTTTCGTCATTTTAGAGCTCTTTTGAATGCTTTGTTTATAGAATTCCTGTGTCAAGAATATATTATTCATAAGCAAAAACAACGGCGAGAAAATTACTATAATAATTAATGTAATTGAAATAAGGAAGTTTAAGCCTTTCAAGATAGAATCTCCCCCAGCAGAATTTTTGCTCCACTTTTGCTTAGCGGATTATTTTCGTTTCCACATTTTGGTGAGAATATACATGATGGGCAGCCATCTTTACAGTTGCATTCTGAAACAGTTTTGTATGCAAGTTTTAAAAGCTCATCGATTCTTTCAAAACCCTTTTCGCTTAATCCAATGCCTCCTTCGACTCCGTCGTAAACAAAAATTGTAGCTTTTTGGGTATCAGGATGCATTGGGTGTGATACTCCCCCAACATCATTTCTATCACATAACACTACAAGAGGCATCATACCTACAAGCAAGTGCTCAACAGCGTGAATTGTTCCTGGCAAATCTTCATGCAAATTTGCGATTTTTTTGCACATTGCTTCATCCATTGTAAACCAGAATGCTTTTGTTATAAATTCTATATCAGGTAGGTCCAGTTCTTCAACTCCCATTCTTCTATCACTCTCAAACTGTTTTTTTACAAAACCCCTTACTTTTTCATTTACGAGAACATCTCCGAAAAATATGTTGATTTTGTTAATTTTTTTTTCTTTAATTATTTTTTTTATCCAAATTGTTTCAATTGCAAGCGAATCAGTATAATAATTAACTTCTTTTTTCTCAAGAATGACGAAATTGTCTTGAAGATTAAGTTCTTTTACTAAATATGTATCTGCAAGGTGTAGATAAACGGCGCCTTTAAAAGTTTCTTCTATGGCCCTGTCTCTTGAAATTCTTTCTATGACCTGGTTGTTTTCAGAATTAATAAGGCGTATTTGTTCTTGTCCGGCTCCTCTTATATTTATTTCGGCGGCTGGGGAATACCTGTCAGTAAAGAAATATTTACCACCTTTTCTCTCAAGAATGCCGTCCTTGTTAAGTTCCTCTATTATATCCTTTGCGTTCTTTCCAAAGTACTCATTGTCAACTTCTGGAATAATTGGAATTTCATAAGAAGCACATTTTATATGGGGAGTTTCAATGTATTGATTTTCTGGATTAATTGAAATACTCTCAACATTCTTAGTAAAAATGTAATCTGGATCTTTTGCAAAGTATTGATCAATAGGGTTTGAACCTGTTATTAAAATTGAAAGGGAGTCTCCTTTTCTTCCCGATCTTCCCGATTGTTGAAAAATGCTTGAGATGCTACCTGGATAACCTACGATAACAGACACATCAAGATCACCGATATCGATGCCAAGTTCGAGTGCATTTGTTGTTATAACCATTTTTATTTTACCACTTTTGAGTTCGCTTTCTATTTTGTGTCTTGTTTCTTTAGTGTAGCCAGCTCTGTAGGAAGATATAAGCTCTTTTTCATCGGATTCTACTGAATTTATAAGCATTTTTGTTACAAGCTCAACTCCCTGCCTTGATTTAACAAAAGCTATTGTTTTAACATTATTTTTTAAAAGCTTTTTGAGGATCCAAACTGCTTCTTTATATATACTTCTCCTTAAATTTGTTACAGGGTCTATCAAAGGAGGATTTAAGATTATTAATTTTTTATTGAATGGTAAATTTTCAAAGCCTCCTATTAATTTAAATCTTTCACCGATTAATTTAAATGAAAATTCTTCTGGGTTTTTAAGTGTTGCAGAGGCAAGTATGAATTGTGGATAGCTTCCATAATAATGGGAGATTCTCCTTAATCTTCTCATTATCTCGCTCATATGAGAGCCTAAAACACCACTGTAATAATGAGCTTCATCAACGACCACAAATTTTAAGTTTGAGAAGAAATTACTCCAGTTTGTGTGGTTTGGCAATATTCCAATGTGTAAGATATCAGGATTTGCAAGTAATAACCTTGAGTGTCTTCTTAGATATGTCCTTCTGTCCTGAGGAGTGTCGCCATCATAAATGCCTGCATTGATTCCTATTTCCTTTATTATTTCAGTTACTTTTTCAAATTGATCCTGGGTTAAAGCTTTTGTGGGGTAAATATAAAGCGCTGATGATTTTAGGTTTTTTGAAAGATAATTAATTACGGGAATGTTGAATGCAAGAGTTTTTCCAGACGAGGCTGATGTGGTGATTATTATATTTTTACCTTTCTTTATCTCCTGCATTGCCTCAATCTGATTAGGATAAAGCTTATTTATCCCTTTATTTTTTAAATAGTTCTTAATCGAAGGGTGTAAATCTTCTGGTATTGTGGAAAGAGATGGCAGCTCAGTTTTAATCTCAAAGGTTTTAACAAACTGCCCGTGATAATTTCCATCGGTTTGAAGCTCTTTTAATATATAATCTATCACTATTTTTCTTACTCTTCTTGTCTTTTGTTATTTCTTCTTTATTTTCTGCTTCTCTAATTGTTCTTCTGGAAATTTTCCCATTTTTACTCCTTAAATATTTTTCGCAGATTTTAACTTTTTCCATATGGTAACAAAACTATCACATTTTAGACTGGCGCCACCAACAAGCCCTCCGTCAATTTCTTTCATTTTTCCAAGGTCTTCGATATTATCTTCTTTTATACTGCCTCCGTAAAGTATTGTAATATTCTCACCCAGCTTATCGCCGTACATTTCATTTAAGGTTTCTCTAATAAATTTATGTGCTTCAGAGGCTTGTTCTGGCTTTGCATTTAGCCCTGTGCCAATTGCCCAGACTGGTTCGTATGCAATTATAATTTTTTCAACATTTTCTCTACTCATATTTTTCAAGCCCTCTAATATCTGTCGTTTAATTACGTTTTCTGTCTGGCCTGCCTGTCTGTCTTCTATTTTTTCTCCAACGCAGAATATTGGCAAAATCTCATTCTCAATCGCTGAAATAAGTTTCTTATTTATCAACTCGTTCGCTTCGCCAAAAATATTTCTTCTTTCTGAATGCCCTATTATCACATATTTTGCTCCAGCATCTTTTAACATAATCGGGGATATCTCCCCTGTAAATGCTCCTTGTTTCTCGTAGAAAAAGTTTTGAGCGCCTAATTCCAATTCGCTATTGCTTAAAACTTCATTGATGTTGCTTAAAGCAGTAAATGGTGGGCAAATAATTATCTTTGGTCTTCCATTAATTTTTTCTTTCAAGCATTCTGCAAGCTCGATGCCTTCGTCAATTGTTTTGTACATCTTCCAATTTGCTACAAGAATTTTTTCTCTCAAATTTATCCCCTCCCTATTTTTTATTTTCTAAATCTTCTCTTGTAAATGCCATTGGAAGAAGTCTATCGATCGTTGTTTCAATAACTTTACCTTCTAGATTAGCAGCATAAATTTTTAGGTTTTCAGAGAATTCCTTAAGGACTTGCCTGCATATACCGCAAGGCATAGTAGGTTCTTCCGCACAGGTAACTACTGCAATTTCCACTATTTCAGTTTCGCCTTCGCTTATAGCCTTAAAGAGTGCAACTCTTTCAGCACAAACACTTGCACCATAACTTGCATTTTCTATATTTGCTCCAGTAAAAACTTTACCACTTTTGGTCAGTACAGCGGAGCCCACCTTAAAGTTAGAATAGGGGGCATAGGCTTTTTCTCTTGCTTTTGTAGCTTCTTCAATGAGCTCTTTTTTCATTTTTTTCCTCCCCTGATTTGACAATTACTTTTACCTGAACTATACGCCTATTCCTTATTTTGCTGATTATAAATTTAAATTTATTTATGCTTATTTCTTCGCCTGGATTTGGTAGCCTACCGAGTTTTTCGAGTATTATTCCGCCTATTGTAGTTGCTTCTTCGTCTGAGAAATTGGCATTGAAATGCTCATTAAAATCTTCTACTTCTAAAGTACCCGAAATTAAATATGCGTTTTCTCCGATTTTTTGTGATGTTTTCTCTTCCACTTCATATTCATCTTGAATTTCCCCTACAATTTCTTCAAGTATATCTTCAATGGTTATAAGTCCAGATAAGCCGCCGTACTCATCGAAAACCATTGCAATTTGAATTTTGTTTTTCTGCATTTCATTGAATAATTCATCAACCCCTTTCGTTTCGGGTACAAAATATGCATTTCTTAAAATACTTTGTAGGTCTGTAGTCTTTTCAGTTTTCGCTGAAAATATTTTAAACAGGTCTTTTATATAAAGAATTCCAATGATGTTATCGATATTATTTTCATAAATTGGAATTCTCGAATGATTGCTGTTCATTATGCACTTTAACACATCATTGAGAGTTGATTCAACCGATAGTGATATTATATCGACTCTTGGTGTCATTACCTCTCTAACTAAGGTATCTCCAAATTCAAATATGCTGAAAATCATTTTTTGTTCTGTTTTCTCTATTATTCCCTCTTCTTTTCCAATTTCAAGCATAGAAAGCATTTCCTCTTGAGTGTCGAAAATTCTTTTACCCCTCTTTTTTATATGGAAAAGTTTAAGAAAACCATTTGTAATATGCGAAAGAGCTAATGCTAACGGATAAAACAAAAACCAGAAAAGCATAAAGGGATAGTAGAGTTTCATTGAGGATTTCTCAGACAAGTATGCACCAATACTCTTAGGAACAGTCTCACCAAAAAGAACAATAACCAGTGTTGCTATTATTGTTGCAACAATCACGGCTAATGATTGGGAAACATTTTTACTTTCTGCTATTTTTATTGCAAGGTAAGTAACTATTGCCGAGAAAAGGATGTTTACGAAATTGTTTCCGAGCACGATTGTGCTTATTACACTGTCTGTCCTTTTTTTGAGACTAAGTATTTTTTTTGCCAGATTGGATTTTTTTGATAGCGATTCAAGTTTGATGTAAGAAGCATTGAATATAGCCGATTCAAAAGCTGAAAAAATTGCGGAAAGTGCTAATAGAACAACAAGAAGTGGGATTAAAAAAGAAAGATTGGTTAGACTCATTTATTTTAGAACCTCTTTTGTAATAAAACTTTTGACTTTTAAATTTTTAAATGTTTTTTCTTCAAGGCTTTCCATTTTAGCTCTATCTTTTTCTATATCGTGGTTGTACCCTAAAATGTGCAGGAAGCCATGAATAATTAGAAACTCTATATAGTCGGGAAAGTTATTTAGGTGCTTTTTTGCTTCTTTCTCTGCAATAAGGGGGCATATTATAATCTCCCCCTCAATAGAATCTGGCGGACTTTTATTTTTGCTGAGATTAAAAGATATAACATCGGTAGCTTTATCAACATTTCTGAATTTTTTATTAATTTTCGTGATAGTTTTCGTGCCTATAAAGGCAATGCTTAATTCAACATTTTTGTTTATCTTTAGGAATTTTGTAAGACCTTCTATAAATCCTTCAAGGTTTTTTTTTACTATCGTATATCTTTTTGTTTCATTAACAATACTAACCTTTATTTTCTTTTCCATCAGGATACTTTTCCCTCTTATGATATAGCGATATCAAATTTTTAACGAAAGACTCCTTAATTATTTTCAATTCAGAAAATGTTATTTCTGATTGGTCTAATTGCCCATCAGTTACTCTATCCTGAATTATACTGTTTGCTAAATCCTCAATTTTTCCATAATCCATTTCCTCTATGCTATGCGATGCAGCCTCAATTGCATCTGCGAGCATTAAAATGGCAGTTTCTTTGCTTTCTGGAAGAGGGCCGGGATAACGAAAATCCTCTTTGCTTAAATTTGGGTCATGTTCTTTAGCTTTATGGTAGAAATAAGAGACGACTGTTCTTCCATGGTGAGTTGCAACAAATTTGATAATCTCATCTGGCAATTTGTACTGCCTCGCCAGCTGCACTCCATCTTTTATGTGGTTTATTATTACTGTTTTGCTTAAATTTGGAGATAGGTTATTGTGAATATTCGGGATCATTTGCTGATTTTCTGTGAAATAATAGGGGTGTATCATTTTCCCTATGTCGTGATAGTAAGCACCTACCTTGGTAAGCAGCTCATTAGCTCCTATTGCTTCAGCTGCATTACTTGCCATGTTTGCAACCATCATGCTGTGTTGGTAGGTACCGGAAGCTTTAAGTAACAATTCTTTAAGAAGTGGATTTTTAGTGTCACTTAGCTCAAGCAGCCTTATGTCTGTTACTTCATTAAACACGTGCTCTAAAATGTATACAAAACCTATTGCAATTATTGTTGAGATAAAGAAATTGGTGAAGCTAAAAATTGAATTTAAAAGTGACGAGCTTAAAGCTTCTTTAGCGGAAAGGTTTGAAAGCAGTGTAGCAATTGAAAAAATACCTCCCCCTATGATTCCAGCGTAAATGAAGGTTGAAATTCTGGATGTTTTCCTTAGAGCAATCAGGTAAATTACTATGCTTAAAAGTAATGTTAATATTAAGATAGGCGACATATTTATTGGAATAGAAACAATCAAAAGGAAGGCAATAGAAAGTATTAGGGTGGTGGGGAAGTCGGTGAATTCGAACAGAATCATCGCAAATAGAGGAATTGGTATAATGTAGTAAGAGATCCCTTTTATAGAGGACGCTAAAAGATATGTAATTGCAAAGGTGATTAAAAATTCAGCAGTTTTCTTTATTAGATTTTTGTCATTAACAACTTTAGATTTTATGATAGAAAGGTAAGATACCCCAATGGAAATGAAGATCAGGAAAATAATATTTAGAATAGATTTCCATGCATCCCTGCTTCTTACCAACCCGAGAGCTTGCAAAATTTCAATGTTGTCCTGGGTAATTTTATCTCCCTTGTTAACAACTATGCTTCCTTCTTGAATGGTAATCTTCACAGAGGGGACTGATTTCATTATTTCCTCTTTTGCATTTTCAGTGGCGGCACTATCGTAGATCAAATTTGGTTGGAGGAACTTTTCAAGTACATAAATCAAAAAACTTTTTTCCTGGTCGTTAAAATTAGAATTCTTTATATCATCGCTCCCAATTTTAATTGCTTGAGATAGTTCGTCGCTTCTTACCCCGGTTATCATTAGTTTATAAGTTGAATCATAGATGTAAGTTTTTAACTTGTTAAGATTCTCGACATTTTCCTTTAATATCAGGGTTGTATATTGTGAATTGTTGCCAAGTATATTATCAAGCATTGATTTTTTTTCATCCTCTTTAGCATTAAGCGAGACAACGTTGATTAAGTCAGAAAAAAATTTATCAATATTATTTGATACTACCTGCTGTTTTTTAGTATCAAATCTGTACACTGGCGAGACTGATTCGGCTATTTTTTCTCTCAGTTCGTTTGTTTTATTTGTATCCACAAACGATACAGTTCTTTTAGCTATTATATTTTCCTGAGAAATACTTCCAACCTGTAAATTAGTGACTCTTGGGAAGAAATCGTAGAAAGCAAAGCTAAAAGCTGTTGCAAAAATTAAGATATAAAGGATCAGAACAAAGAATGATTTCCTTGTAAAAAACTTGTGACTTTTTGTCTTAAAATTTGTGATGAAAAGCCTATCTTTATATGTTCTAAGATTTTTCATATAAGTTTAATCTTCCTTTTTAGGTGCTTGTAAAAAACAATTTATAAAGCAAACCACATCTCTATTTAAATAAATATTATCTTTTCCATTAACTAAAGCCTCAAATCCTTTAAATGCCTTTATAGTTTCTATGTCTTATCTCCTTTGTTATAATAATAGCATATTTAAGCTGTTTTACAAATAATGCCATTTAATTCAGAAGCATTTTATAAGTTCTTTTAAATACCATTATAAGGGTTTGACTTTTATAAAAGTAATTATAGAGATTTTAAAGTATAAAAAAAAGTCATCAATGCCTCAAGTCGTTTTTTTAAATCTCTAAATTTTCGTTATTTTACTTTTGTATTCAAAAAATCTCAAAGTTACTCTTTTCTTCATTTTGTGCCTCCTTATTTTTTATATAATTCAGACTGTCCAAATTCTCAAAAAGTTCCAAAAATGAATTATTTTGGAAATTAAAAGAGTAATACATCAATAAGGAAATTCTGTAAGTATGTTGTTTTGATCGGTAAATAAATTATTTTTAAATCAGAATTTTGCTTTTCGACACACTTTCAAGAAACTGCTGTTCTAAACTTCTATTTTCTTTCGTAGTCGACGGCAATGCCATCACATTAAACAAGCAAACTCTTTTAGTTAGAATCCTCACCCCTCCCCCTCCCTTCCCTTTTGCTTGAAAGATAAAAACCTTTTTAGGGTGCCTCTCGTTAAACTTTACAATTTCGTAACTTTGATATTCTCTAAGTTTTGGATTATTTTTGGTAAAAGTGAGGAGGGTTGAACTCTCCGTCTGACCCAGAATCAAAAAATCTGTTTATAAAAGAAATTGTATAAAAGATTTATAATAATATAAGTGTTTTACAAAATAAAAGGAGGTTATATGAATGATGAGTCTGAATTAAGGATTTTCTTGGCTCCTTTAGGCAGTGGTGTTAATTATAAAAAATCTTTAGAAAATAGTTTGAAATACGAAGATATCATCGGGTATCTAACCAAAGGAGATAAAAATAAACTTGAAAAATTTAGCACTCTTTTTGCCTGGTGCAATGCTTTAGGCACAAAAAAGGAATGGGATCAAATAAATACTAATAGCTGGGTGTTATTCTGCAAAGAGAAAAAATATATTTATGCTGGAAAGGTATTTTACAAAACACATAACCCCTTACTTGCTGAAAATATCTGGGTGAAAAATAAGCGTGGTGAAATTTTTGAATATATTTACTTTTTTGAAACAATCTGGCATATAGATATTGAAGTTGACGAAATAAACGATTTGGCTAATTATCAAAAAGGTTTTTCTCCTCAGGGCTTCATGTATTTTAAAGAAGAGAAAGTAGTAGTAAATAATATCCTGGCTAGGTTCGAATCGATAGAGAGTTTTCTTGGCATCCCTAAAAATTTGCAAGAAATGGATAGAGAATTATATACATGCAAAAAAGTTGGTTTAAGCGAAGATGATGAAGGATTTCCCGAAGGTAAAGAACAGTTAAAAGCGCACCTAATAAGAGAACGAAGCAAAAAACCGGCAGAAGTAGCAAAAAAAAGATTTAAAGAGAAACACGGGAGTTTATACTGTGAAATATGCGGGTTTGATTTTTCTAAAAAGTATGGGGAAATTGGAAAAGATTATATAGAGTGTCATTATACAGTACCAGCTTCAGATACGCCGGAGGATTATAAAATCAAGCCGAAAGATATTGTATTGGTGTGCTCTAATTGCCATAGAATGTTGCATAGAAGAAGACCCTGGCTCAAGAAAAAGGAGTTAAAAAAATTGTTAAAAACATCGGAGATTGCCTATTTATTTCCCAAAAACTAGTTTACTTATTTTAGGGGTATTTGTTTTCTCGCCAATCAGTATTTAGACAAAACTAGAAGGGAGGAAAATATGTTTGGTGATCCGAAAGGTCCAATTGAACATTTCTCTTGGGGAAAGTTCGTGATTTGTGGAAAAGAACATGGTGAAATAAAGATAGATGCTAAAGAGTTCATTGAGAATATGAGGGAATTAGGAGGCTAAAATGAGTAAGTTCGATTTAAATGGAAAAGTGCATATGGTTGATGTGTCAGAAAAGAACGAAACCTTTAGAACCGCAAGAGCACATGCAAGAGTTATTTTAAATAAGGAAACATTGGAGAAGATAAAGTTAGGTGAGGTAAAAAAGGGTGAGGTTCTAACAACTGCAAAGATTGCAGGAATATTGGCTGCGAAAAAAACTCATGAGCTTATTCCGCTGTGTCATCCATTGAACATTACTCATGCAGACATTAGTTTTCAGTTTACAGATGAGCCAGCATATATTGAAATAGAAAGTTTCATTAAACTTGTAGGTAAAACTGGAGCTGAAATGGAAGCGTTAACTGCAGTTTCGGTTGCTGCACTTACAATTTATGATATGTGCAAATCTCTTGACAGGGAAATAGAGATTCAAGAAATTTATTTACTCGAAAAAACAGGTGGGAAAAGTGGGCATTTTTTGAGACAAAAGTAGTTTTTCGCATACAGAGTATTGACTTCATTCTGTTTTCCTCCTATTAATAGTAGATTTGGGGTTGATTTATGGAGAATGTTTCTTTAAGCCTATCATTGTAAATACAGGCTTCAATGCCTAATGTATTAAGTGCAAGCTTGAGGAACAGGAGAAGTGAGTTTAACATCGCGAACGGTTTCTAAGAACCAATGACGGACACAATTTACTCACTTCTCCCCATATCTCTAACCATACAGACCAAGTATAGTTAAAGATATGTTTCCTCCATAACTGCACTATATGATATAAGATGGCAAAAGGAGAAATAACGATGCCAAAGATAATCTTTAAAGAAACCTCGTATGACAAACTTGTTCTATTTGTCCTTTTCGACGGCCTGCCTATAATATTTATTGAGGTGAGACAATGGCAACCGTAACTGTGAAAGTGTATGCAACAATAAGAGAAAAATTTAATCATGATTCAGTTCAAATTTTAGGTAATACTTTTATTGAAGCTATAAGGAAGCTTGTTTCAGAGTATCCAGAACTTAAGGGTGAGGTGCTTAATGAAGATATGAACTTTAAAGGAGATTACATCTACCTTTTAAATGGGAGGAATGTTGAATTTTTAAATAAAGAAGAAACCCTAATCAAAGATGGAGATAAGATTTCAATTTTTCCACCGGTTGGAGGTGGTTAGATTACGGGCACTGAATGACCCCTCTTGCCCAAAGACAATCTCCGCAGGAAGGGAGATTACCAAAACAATCCGAGTTTGCAGTTTTGGCAAAATCGCAAGTATCTTTGAAGAGACAATCGGTACAAGAAGGGTAAGGTGAATTTCTTACATTGTATCTAAATACTTTGTATTCTTTCCCATTCCAGATTTCATAAATGGGTTTTTCGAAGGCATTTCCGAAAGAGTACGCATTAACCTGCTTTTCTCTTCCAAAGACATACTCTGTATAACTGTGCAATAATCTATAACAAGGGGCGACTTCTCCATCTGCTCTTATTACGGTAGAATCTTTTTCGATGAATTTACACATTCTCTCCGTTAAGAGCTCAAATTTTGGGAAATTAATATTTACCCTGTATTTTCCAACTTGAGAGTTCATTACTTCGACGAGGATCTTCCAATCAATTGATCCATCATAGATGATTTCTTTGGAGAGTTCCTCACTAAATGGCATTAAGTTTGATATGAGAATATCGTTTATGCCTAATTTAGACGCAAGAGGAAGGATATTTGGAAGAAGCAAAACATTACTCTTCATTGCAACTACTTCAATTGCGACATTTGGCTTTGAACTTTTCTCTCTTTTCTTAACTTCTTGAAGGAAGAGCACATTACTTTCAACAGAAGCAAAATCAGTGCCTCTTATGTCTCTGTAAACTGCAGAGTCTGGTGCATCTATAGAAACTATGATACGGTCAACATTTAGACGCACAAAATCTTCAGAAAGTTCATGCAGGAGAGTTCCATTTGTTCCAAGCTCAATCCTCAAACCCCTGCTTTTTACATTCTCAATAATTTCAAGGATATTTGGGTGCGTAAGAGGTTCTCCAATTCCACCAATGTAAACAGTATCAAGCTTTGGAAATGCTTTTAAGTCGTCAAGGATTTTGAGAAATTTATCTTTCGGCATATCCAAAACTTTGTCCTTCCAGAACCTTCTAAAGCACATCTTACAATTTAAGTTGCATTTGCTTGTAATTTCAATGTAAACTTTCTTCAGGTTCCTGTTGTCAGGAATTGTAACAGTAAAGTCTCCAAATTTTAGTTCGTCTTTTCCCGTAATTGCTTCTCTTAAAAAAGGCCTACCTTTTTGGGCAGGCCTTATAATTGATTCTATTATAGACCAAGGTCTTTCAGTTTCTCTTCAGTTGGGACGCCCTCTTTGCTCCAGCCTCTCACATTGTAGTAATCAGAAAGAAGTTGTTCAATATGTACAATTTGTCCTTTTGCTGCACCATCCGGGAGAGGTTCGTTAAGGAATCTTGGAGGAAGGTAGTCGTCTTTCTTGGTTAAACCAATCTTTAGGTTCCAGAGCTTTTCAAGGTTCCAGATTCTATCTCCTGCTGTCATTACTTCATCAACCGTATAGTCAAATCCTGTAACTGCGGCAAGCAAATTCGTGTAATCCTCTGCATTAAGAGCAAAGGATGTAAAGAGGCACAGCCCCGCAGAGTCTATAACTGCAGTAAGGTCCTGGAAAGTCTTAACCCACTTTCCCTTACCTTCAACTACAAACGGGTCAAGTTTCTCTGGGATTCCAAGAATTTCAGGTGAGATCATGTATCCGCGAACATGACAAGCGCCTCTGTTTGAGGTTGCATACTCAAGTGCATGTCCTTGCGCTCCTCTTGGATCGTATGCAGGAATCTCCTGCTTTTTAACACTCATTGAAAGTTCAGGATGTCCATAGGAAGAAGCAAAATTATAAGAACCCTCAGCAAGCTTGTCTCCCAAACCTATCCTTTTTGCGACGAGTTCTGGATAGACAAGTATAGTTTCAGCGTTACCAAATTTAAGCTCAGGGGCATCGCCAACTTCATCTTTCTTTAAGATTCCTTTCTCGTAAAGTTCCATTGCGGCAGCAATTGTCGAACCTAACGAGATTGGGTCAAGCCCCATTTTGTTGCATAAATAGTGCGACTTGATAACTGCAACAAGGTCGTTAACTCCGACATCTGCACTTAAAGACCAGCTTGTTTCATATTCAGGTCCCTCTATTTCTTCTTCAATGCCTGGGACTTTACTCACTCTTCCGCACCCTATGGGACAGCCAAAACATGCCTTATTTCTTACAAGATATGTCTCTTTGAGTTTCTCTCCTGAAACTTTGTCAACATCTTCATATGTTCCCTTCTGGAAGTTATACGCAGGATACAATCCATGTTCGTCAATAATGTGGTTCAAGACCATCGTTCCATATGTAGGAAGCCCTTGCGAAGTAACGCCATTTGTTTTTATCTTATCCATTGCAACTCTGAGTGCTTCCTTGAACTTCTCGGGATTGGCAATTGGAGCTCTCTTAGTACCTTTGGCAGCAACAGCTTTGAGCATCTTTGAACCCATTACAGCGCCAACACCAGTTCTTCCCGCGGCCCTTGCCTTGTCGTTAATGACGCAAGCAAACTTAACAAGGTTTTCCCCTGCAGGTCCAATGCATGCAACTTTTATGTTTTTGTCTCCAAGTTCTGAAAGGATGGTGTCTGTTGTTTCGTGTGTATCTTTACCCCAGAGGTGTGATGCATCTTTTATCTCAACTTTTTCATCTGTAATCCAAAGGTACACTGGTTTCTCAGATTTTCCTTCAACGATAAGCATGTCGTATCCAGCCTTCTTTAGCTCAGGTGCAAAGAATCCACCAGAATTTGACCCAGCAATAACCCCATTCAGTGGGCTTTTTGTTACAACATCATACCTTCCACCTGTTGGTGCGGTTGTAAGCGTGAGCGGTCCTGTTGCAAAGATTAATTTGTTTCCTGATCCAAGCGGATCTGCATTGTGTGGTACCTCATCAAAGATAATTTTTACACCGTACCCTCTTGCACCGATAAATTTTCGTGCAATTTCTTCATTCAACGGCTCCTCAGATATTTTTCCTGTAGTAAGATTTACCCTGAGGATCTTTCCCATGTAACCACCTAACATACTTCACCTCCTTCTTTAAATTAAAATAGGAGCCTTTATGGCTCCTTTGCAAACTCAGCAGGCTCACCAATTACTCGA
>Ga0210056_1001443_pt1 | contig 20666 bp, 19 predicted proteins | sample CryGeyCG2014_080_2_FD_183965 | JGI IMG/M metagenome (GOLD analysis project Ga0210056, IMG submission 183965) | Groundwater microbial communities from aquifer - Crystal Geyser CG07_land_8/20/14_0.80 (SPAdes) (version 2) | ecosystem: Environmental > Aquatic > Deep subsurface > Groundwater | place... | reverse complement strand
GGGTCTGAATGAGCGCAATGCGATCCTGGTGGAGACAAGAGGCGGAAGATGGATCTCGGTGGTCCAGGTGGCAGGTCTCATTGCCCGGCGTATTGTATGTAGAATTCGGGAAAATGAAGCGCTTGCTCGGGGCGAGCGCTTTGGGTTGATCCGTTTCGGATCACGTGTCGATCTGTACCTTCCGGAATCGACGCCGCTTCGGGTACATGTCGGGGATCGCGTCCGGGGGGGCATTTCAGTCATAGGATATCTGAAATGAAAAGAAAAAAACGTATAAAAAAAGACAGGACCAGGCGGGGGCGAGGAATTTATGTACTCCCGAATCTGTTGACCTCATTTAATCTCTTTTTTGGTTTTTATGCTGCCGTTGCGGCAATCAATCAGAAGTTCGTAGCAGCGGCAGTGGCTATCCTTTTGGGGGTGATATTTGATATTATGGACGGAAAAGTGGCTCGGGCCACGAATACGAATAGCAAGTTTGGGATGGAATACGATTCGTTAGCAGACTTGATGACCTTCGGCCTTGCCCCGGGGTTGATGATATACCTGTGGGCTTTGAAACCGTTGGGAAGGATCGGATGGCTGGGTGCATTCTTGTTTCTGGCATGCGGTGCATTGCGATTGGCCCGTTTCAATGCGCAGGGACAAAGCAGTTCCCCCTATTTTACCGGGTTGCCCATTCCGGCCGCTGCCGGAATGAGTGCTTCCACTGTTTTGCTTTTCCACAGAATCGATTTTTCCCCATACCCGTTGGCCATGTTGATCCTGTTGTATTCCCTTTCTTTTTTAATGGTGAGTACCATCCCGTTTAAAACTTTCAAGGACGTCGAACTGTTTCATAAAATGAAGTTCAATGTCTTGGTGGCAGCAATTTTGCTGATGATTTTCATCGCCGCATTGCCCTCCATCGCCCTGTTTACTATCGGGGCTGCATATATTCTGTCGGGCCTTTTCAACGCCTTCCGTCTCCACTTGAAACCAAAATCCGAACTCTTGGAGCTCCCGGTGGAAGACGACGAAAAAGCCCTTCCGGTCCATCAAAAATAATATCGACGTTCAAACATCGTGTGGCGCCTCCACGACAATGCAAATGCCAAGAAAAGTGTAACAGGTTTAATTCAATTGAGTCACAGTCGGGCATGCCTGAACAATCGGGGCATTTTCAGTGATTGGGTAAAAAAGGGTGGGAAGATATGACGGCAAAAGCGTTTCATGTAGCGGTAGCTGGGGCTACCGGCGCAGTGGGAGACCAGATGATTCGATGCCTGGAAGAAAGAAAATTTCCGGTTAAATCACTAAAAGCCCTGGCGTCCAAACGGTCCGCGGGTAGAATGGTGAGGTTCAAAGGAGAAGCCATCCCTGTGGAAGAACTCAAAGAAGACTCCTTTAAGGGCATTGACATCGCCCTGTTTTCGGCCGGCGGGGGGACCAGCACCCGTTTTGCTCCTCATGCGGCAAAGGATGGCTGCGTCGTCATCGATAATTCGAGTGCGTGGCGGATGGACCCGGATGTGCCGCTGGTGATCCCCGAGGTCAACCCCCATGCCGTGGCAGACTATACCCGGAAAGGGATCATTGCCAACCCCAACTGTTCCACCATTCAGATGGTGGTGGCCCTGAATCCGATTCACCGGCGTTTCAGGATCAAACGGATCGTGGTTTCCACGTATCAGGCCGTATCCGGAACCGGCAACAAGGCCATCCACGAACTTTTTGATCAAACCCGGGCCATGATCCACTTTTTGGATGTTAAGCGGGAGGTCTATCCCCATCGCATCGCCTTCAACTGTTTGCCGCATATCGACGTTTTTCTGGAAAACGGATACACCAAAGAAGAGATGAAGATGGTGCATGAAACGCATAAAATCATGGAGGATCGCTCAATCGGGGTGACGGCCACAACCATTCGCGTTCCGGTTTTTTTCGGACACGGTGAGTCCGTCAATATCGAGACAGCCGAACCCGTATCCCCGGATGCGGTGAGATCCATTCTGCAAAATGCCCCGGGCGTAAAAGTGGTGGATGACCCTTCCCAGAATAGATACCCCATGCCCATCGATGCCGCCGGTCAGGATCTGACCCTGGTGGGTCGCATCCGAAAGGACGAATCGATTGAAAACGGAATCAACATGTGGGTGGTCGCCGACAATATCCGCAAGGGCGCTGCCACCAATGCGGTCCAGATTGCCGAAATCTTGGCCGACAAATACTTGTGAGGAGATGCGCATTGGAAAGAATTCCCATCACTCACAACGGATACGAGGCCTTGAAAAAAGAATTGGAACATCTGCGTTCCGTGGAGCGGCCGAAAAATATTGAAGCTATTGAGGAAGCCCGTGGGCATGGAGACCTGACCGAAAATGCGGAATATGAAGCGGCCAAGGATCGACAAGGGTTTCTCGAACGCCGTATGAGCGAATTGCAATACAAGCTGGCCCACGCGGACATTATTGAGCCGATAAATCTGCCGAAGGATCGGGCGGTTTTCGGATCCACCGTCGTCCTGGAAAACAGCGATACCGGCGAACAGGTTTCTTATCAGTTGGTGGGGCCCGATGAATCGAATGTGGAAAAGGGACGGATTTCCATTCTGTCTCCTTTGGGGAAAGCCCTTGTCGGGAAGAAACCGGGCAGTGAAATCGATGTGCACACCCCCGGTGGCCGACGCTGCTATGAACTGATGGAGATTCTGTAAATTCTAGATGAAATCATAAAAACTCAAAATTGGGATGGCAAGGTAAAAAGCTTCAGCTGCAAGGCGCGCAAATCCTGAGGAATGAGGCGTGCTTTTAGGTACGCCGCAATGATTTACCCGGTTGAATCCTGCGAAGCAGGGCCACAAAGCGGCATTCAACCGGGCAGGGGATGCAGTGCAATCCCGCCTTCGGTGGGACAGATGGACTTTTTACGAAGCCATCAATTTTGATGAAATCGTAAAAACTCAAATTTGGGATGGCAAAGCAAAAAGATCAAGTTCAAGGCGTCGCGAATCCCGTGTGATGAGGCGTACTTATCGTACGTCGAAATCGCAACGGGATGAAGCGCAACGCAGAAATTGAACTTTTTACGAAGCCATCAAATTTAGATGAGATAACGGAGGTGAAATCTTGGCAAGAATTACCATTGAAGATTGCCTGAAGCGGGTCAAGAGTCGGTTTCTGCTCGTGCACATGACGGCAAAGCGGGTCCGACAGATCCGGGAGGGATCGGAGTATTTGGTCAGTTCTCCGAAAAACGAGGACATTGTCGTGGCTCTCAGGGAAATTGCGGCCGGAAAAGTAGTCCTCAAAGAAGACGAGAAGACGGGCCAGGCATAGCCGTCCCTATATCCGACCATCGTGAACCGACGTAACCATACCTATACCTATAAAACCGTCAACCGTTTTCTTGGAAAGGCGTTGCACCGATACCGAATGATCGAAGAGGGGGACCGGATCGCTATCGGACTTTCAGGGGGCAAAGACAGCCTCTGCCTGATGCGGATATTACGGGAACGGCAAAGCCGGGTCCCGGTTCATTACGAACTGATCGGCATCCACGTAGATCCGGGGTTTGACGGCGGATTTTCAGAGGCCCTCAAGGCGTATTGCGAAAAACAGGAATACCCGTTTTACCTGGATCGATCGGATCACGGTGTCAGGGGACACAGCCCTCAAAACCGGGAGAATCCCTGCTTCTTATGCGCCCGGTTGCGCCGAAAAAGACTTTTTGAACTGATGAACGCACTGGGTTGCAATAAGCTGGCTTTAGGACATACCAAGGATGACGTCATCACCACACTCCTTCTGAATATGTTCTATGCCGGCGAAATCAGCACCATGCTCCCGGTTCAAACCTTCTTCGAGGGGAAGTTCACCCTGATCCGGCCCTTGGTATACGTGGATGAAACCCTTATCCGTCGGTTTGCGAAAGAAGCCTCTTTTCCTATATTCCAAAACCCCTGCCCCACGGCGGGTTTTTCAAAACGCAGTGAGATCAAATCGTTTTTGGATCAGATGAGCCAAAAAAATCGGAAAATCAAGGGGAATCTTTTTCATGCCTTGCACCGGGTCAGGCCGGAATACCTTTTTACGTGATTTCATGATTGATATTCAAAACCAACGGGATGACCGAAACATTCCCATCGACAAGGTGGGAATCAAAAATTTAAGATACCCCATCACGGTCCGGGATCGGAGGGATGGATTCCAGCACACGGTGGCTACCATCAATATGTACGTGGATCTTCCCCACCGAATCCGAGGCACCCACATGAGCCGTTTCGTGGAAATCCTGCATACCCTTCGTCCCGAAGTCTCTCTACGCACTTTTTCGGAAACCCTGGAAAAGATGAAAGAGCACCTCAACGCCGCGTCGGCAACCATTGAAATGGCCTTCCCTTACTTTATTGAGAAGCTGGCGCCGGTAAGTCATTCCGCGGGGTTGATGGACTACAACTGCCGGATCCTTGGATCGAGTGATTCAAACGGAAAAGTAGATCTGGTTTCGGAGGTGATTGTCCCCATCACATCCGTATGCCCCTGCTCAAAGGAGATTAGTGACGTCGGAGCCCACAATCAGAGAGGAGAGGTCCGGCTGGAGACCCGATTCAAAAAATTCATCTGGCTGGAAGACATGATCGAGCTCGTCGAGGCATCATCCTCATGCGACGTCTATTCGGTATTGAAACGAGTGGACGAAAAGGAGGTCACCGAGAGGGGATACACCAATGCCAAATTTGTGGAAGACATCGTCAGAGACATCGCTAAAAGGCTTATTTCCGATACCAACATCACCTGGTTTTCCGTCAGCGCGGAAAATTTCGAGTCCATTCACAACCACAGCGCTTACGCTCACATCATCCGAAACAAGATGACAACGCTTTAGGGAAGACTTGTCCGGATCTTCATTAAAATATCGTCGGCTGTTTTACCGGGGGTGTTGATGAAGATCGCAAAAGGGTAAATCCGTTCCGGACGTGTTTCGATGTAGCCTGCAAGAGTTCGAACGCCGTCGAGGGTTCCGGTTTTGTAAAAAACGCCGTTTTTGAAACCCATCAAGTGTCTGTGGGAAATGAAAGCATTCAGGACCCGGTGCATGGCCAGAACCGTCATGCGATTCTCCCGAGAAATTCCAGAGCCCTCCACAATCTGAATACCATTGGTTTTCAGAACCTTTTCGGCATCGCTCATCGCAGCCCGAACACCCTTCTCTAAGGTTCCCGGAGGCCCATAAACCTTTACTCCGACGCTAATTAATAGCTGGTTGGCGATGAAATTGTTGGAGTGTTCCAACAGCTTTTCGACGACTTCCGAGAGTCTGTGCTCGGAGACATATCGCAGGATTAGGCGGTTTTGGGCCGGATCCGCTCGACCTGTCTCAACCTTTCCGGTGACGGTGATCCCTTCTTTTTCCAAGAAATGGCGCAGCATTTGGCCGGCATAAAGGGTGGCTTCGCCCTGTTTATTAGAAAGGACAATCCTCCCTTGGTCCATGCGGGAATTCAGGATCCGGCTCATTACCATCGGTAAAAGGGGAGTCTTGGGTTCGGCGCTGACGAATCGGGATCCGGCCCGCTGAAAGAAAACCGTATTGAAATTGACGCACAGTGCCCCGTTGGGGGCGTCGTAGGGTTCAAAGGAGTCGGATATGCCCGGAATCTCCAGGGGCTTCGCAAAATGGGTGTCGTCCAGGATAATGCCGTGGATGGACCGGAATTGATTTGCCAGAGTTTTGGCAATGGCCGACAGGGATTCGGATACCAGCAATGGATCACCGAACCCTTGAGCTATGAGCCGGTTTCCGTCATCCAGATAAAAATCCGTATGAAAGCGATAATCGGATCCCAGATGGCTCAACGCCAAGACTGCAGTCAGGATTTTCAGCGTGGAGGCCGGGATTAAAGGAGTGTTTTCGTGCTTGGAAAAAAGGATATTTCCCTGATTATCGGCCACCAAAACGGCATCCTGTTTTCCGATCAGCGGGTCAAGACCGGACAGGGAAGCCGCGTAAAGGTTTTCTGATGTCAAAAAATATAGAAAATAAAGAAAATAAAAGGCGAGGGGAAGGCCCATTCGTTTTAAATGCTTCCAAGGTTTCATAATTCAAAGTCTCAAACGCATTCATGGCTCTCGAGGAGCAGGGTGACCGGACCGTCGTTGGTCAAGGCAACCTCCATTTTCGCCTGAAACCGACCGGTTTCAACGTTGATACCCGCCTTGCGGACCGATTCGACAAAATGGAGATAGAGCGGCTCGGCGTAATCCGGGGCAGCGGCGGAGATAAAAGACGGACGTCTCCCTTTCCGGCAGTCGCCGTATAGGGTGAACTGGGATACCACCAGCATTTTCCCGGCGGTTTCCAAGAGAGAACGGTTCATTTTTCCCGTGTCGTCTTCGAAGATACGCAAGTGACTGATCTTTTGCGCGAGGTATTCGGCATCGGCGCTTCTGTCTTCATGGCGTACCCCCAAAAAGACCAAAAGCCCCTCTCGGATGCCGGCTACCGTTTCTCCGTTGACGCTCACCGAGCATTTCTTCACCCTCTGAACCACGGCCCTCATGGTCCCTCCCCGATCCTGGTGCGCTCAAGTGATGAAGGGAATCCTTCAAGGGAACCTTCGGATATTACCCGCCGCCACCAGATACAGCAGTGCGGCATCCGGATCAAGCCCGAGCAGCTTTCGCGCCTCCCCGTCGTAGAAGGCGCCGATACCGCAACACCCGAGCTCCAGGGTTGCGCATGCCAGGTAAACGGCCTGACCCAGGCGGCCGGCGGCGACCATGGCGTACCGATAGCCGCGCGCTCCCCACAGTTCGTCCAGTAATCTGAGGTTCGTCATGAATAGAAAATGGAGCGATGCGTTTTTAAGCCATTCCTGATCGAGACAAACCGAGACGATCTGGTTCGCAAATATCCCGGCTTGAACCTGCCCGAAGGTACGATGTTCAGCATCTATCAAATAAAAACCAGGCACAAGCCCTTCTACCGTGTTGGCAAAAAAGCCGCAAGCAAGCACGCCTTCATAAGGCGGCAGCGCCCGATGACCGGCGGCTGCAGAGGCCACCAGATCGATAAGGCTTGCAAACACTTCTTTTTTCAATTCCATTGGGATGAAATTTCGATGGGAACGCCGGTTCAAGACGCTTTGAGCAAAAGTCGATCCTGCGGCTTCGGCTTTGGGCTGAGGAAGGGAATCCCAGGAAGAAATCTTGATTCCAAATGCATCCATCATGGGGCCTTGGGGTCGTGCGCCGAGGCGAATCGTGCTGCTGGATATATGGATATCGAGGATCTCGGGAAATGTCGTTTCCCTTGCCGATACAATGCTTGCATCGGCGACTTCGGGTCCCAGAGGAGAAAGGGGAGGGGGTTTTCTTTTCGTAGGCGCTTCTTTTCCCGTCAAGGGAATTTCGGCCAGGCAGACCTCCTTTGCGGGGTCAAATCCCATGAGTAAAAGGGCCTCTTCATCGTTGAAGTCCAACGAGACGGCAGGCGTCAGCCGATAGACCCCCAGAGCAAGAACGAGGTTTTCGATCAAATGGCCGGCATCCAACAGCACATAGCGATAGGCCCGCTTGCGATATTTCCAGCTGCTCCTAAAAAAAATGCCGGACACGTAGAATGTCAATGATTTGTCAGAAATCGGGATGTCATTGGAAATCGGGCCCAAGGTATGCCGAAAGTCCCCCGATCGAAGCGGTACGAGGACATGCCGGGTCGTGTCGAAGTGGTACAAGCCGGTGGGAACACCTTCCATATTCCATGCGCCCACATAGATTTCCGCAGGGTAGAGGGCTCCGGCCGATGGAACGCTCCGGAAAAAGAAATCTTCTCCAATCGCCTGGCGCCGAGCGGTAAGTCCGTAGGCAAGAAAAAGTACGGTGGAGAGCTGGACTGCGGCAAGGCTTTCGGCACAAGTCGCGCCTTCAATTTGGCAAGCGTAAAGCGAACGTAGAGAGATCTTCGGAAATTCGAACTCCCGGGGCAAGGGGATGGAATTGTGCCCTTCGTAAAACTTATAGGTGTGCGGTAAGTTAGTCCAGTCCAGTCCGCCGCCTTGCATGCGATCCCTCTCGTAGCTCGTTAAATGATGATAACCTGAAGCCGTCTGCTGCATGGGCATCTCCTGTTCATTGACCAAGTGAAGGATCGTTTTTCTCTCCCGGTTCTTCAAGCGAGACTCGGTATTTACGCACAAAGTCGACGGGGTGATAAGAAAGCTTGGCTTTTCTCAAGCCCGGGTTATCGAGGTCCTGCTCCCGATTTACCAGGCGGAACGCATTTACGTGATGTGAAAGAAAAAGCTGGTTGATGGCTTGGTAGACCCCTGGATATCCGGGATCTCCTTTTTCAAAATGGATCAAGAGCGTATCCGAATCGAGCCTTTCTCCGAGGGTGTAGGCGATCATTTTTCCTTCGCAAAGGATGCCGCCTCCTAAAAGATCTCTGAATTGAGAAAATGTGCCGAGGACCCGGGTGATGGCCCGATTTTCGGCATCGAGAACCTCGGAGGACTCGCAATCGCGCCAGGTGCACCAGTTTTCCTGCATTAAGAGGGCATCCGCGATCCGGTCATTTTCAACCGGCACATATTCAAAGGTATGTTTTTTGACGAACTGATTGACCAGGTTTTTCTTTGTGTGAAACCGGTTTCCTTTGAGGAGCACCATGTCTTCCATACGGTACAGGTAATCCCAGTTTCCTCTCTCTTCTTCAAACCGGAGACGGCCGGGAAAGGCGGTTTCCCAAGGTTTTAGGAGCTGTTCCGGGACCCGGGTGAAAACGGTGCCGGGGTTCCCCAGGCGCTGGAAATACTGCGGCCAGTCGATTTCCCCCCAAGGGCCGACAGGCGCCCACAGGATTGGTCCGGGGCGATTCTGTCGGATCCAGATCAGGGGATCATGCCAGGCCCATTGAAGATCATAGGCCTCTTTCCAACCCCACAGGTTGACCAGACTGTAATCCGATCCTTTTTGCGGCGTTTGGGAAAGGCGTTGCCGGTATGCGTCCATTTTTTTCAGCAAAATGGGTTCAAAAGCAAGCAGGGTCATGGCGAGCTTCTCCATTGAAGTCGGGTTTTCATGGGGCCAGGGCAATCCTGAGATCCATCACGTTGGTATCCGTGGGACCGGTGATCACCAGATCATCTAGAACCTTGAAAAAAGGATAGGCGTCGTTGTTATCGAGATGCCGCATGGGTTCCATTCCCATGGCATGGGCCCTGGAGACGGTGATATCGTCTGCCACAGCTCCTGCCGCATCGGTGGGACCATCGGTGCCATCGGTACCGGCGGAAAGCATGACGAGGGGGCCGCATCCGGCAATTTCTAAAGCTGCCTGCAGGGTAAACTCCTGATTTCTTCCACCCATGCCATTCCCGGTTACCTTCACTGTAGTTTCCCCTCCTGAAAGGATACAAGCGGGAGGAGGGATGGGGTTTCCGGTGCGATGGATCTCCCTGGCTATGGCGGCATGAAACCGGGCCGCTTCCCGGGTGTCTCCTTGAATCGTGGATGAGAGAACCAGTGTGCGGTACCCCAGACGCTCCGATGTTGCTTTCGCAGCAGAAAGCGCTTCTGAATTACTTCCGATGATCCGGTTTTCCGTTTTTTCAAATATCGGTTCCCCCGGCTTGGGAGTTTCCGGGGTATTCCCGGAAAGGCCTCTTTTGAGGAGAGCCATAATGGATGGCGGAATGCGTTTTCCCAAGTCGTATTTGGATACGATGTTCAAACAGTCTGCGAATGTGCTAGGGTCCGGAACCGTAGGTCCGGAAGCGATGACGTCCAGATCGTCTCCAACGACATCGGACAGGATCAAAGCTATCAGCCTTGAAGGATAGGCGGCTTTGGCCAGTCGGCCTCCTTTGATTCCGGATAGATGTTTCCGAATCGTATTGATTTCATGAATAGTTGCCCCACAGTTCAATAACCCCGATATTGTATCCCGTTTGTCTTCAAGCGAGATTCCCTCAATAGGGAGCGGAAGAAGGGCGGATCCGCCGCCGGAGAAAAGGGCGATGATCAGGTAATCGGGTCCGGCCCTTTGGACCATTTTCAGAATGGCGGATGCGCCTGCAACGCCTTGGGCATCTGGAATGGGATGACCCGCTTCGGTCAGGTGGATCCGGGATAGCGGATGGGTATGTCCGTATTTCACAATAATACGCCCTTTTTCAATGCGCTCACCCAGAACATCCTCTACCGCCTTTCCCATGGCCGCGGATGCTTTTCCGGCACCGATGACGATACACCGGCGAAAATGGGAAAAAGGGACAACCGGGTAATCTAAAAACAAATGATCCCCTTCCAGACGAAGGTGTCTGCGGACGGCTTTCCCCGCTTCTACACCACCCAGAGCCTGTGAGAAGATGGTCAATGCATCTTTCCGTGCTTTATTGCGCCTTTGAGAGTCGCAATCCATGAAGTGCCTGAAAGAAAAAGTTACCTGCTATGCCACATTTTCAGCCCTATTTTGGAAACGCCGCATGGAAAAGGCGTTTTTCCGTTAAGGGTGCGCGAAATTCACTACCTTTCAATCGCTTCTCGTGTCAAGACTCAATCTTGGATGCCAGAAGCGCGAAAAATTCCAGAAGAGCGCGATCGTCCAATGGACTTGACTTTACGATGGTACCCGGTATGATACCCGCTCAATAGCATCACAGACAGGAAAATCATCCTATCTCGGAGGGCCCATGTACTATCCAAAAATCTATCAGAAGTTCATTAAGCGATATCCCGATCTCTTCGAATCTTTTAAGGCGTTGGGTCATCAGTGCCGGAACGCCGGACCGATACCCGAAAAATATCAGAACCTGATCAAGCTGGGTATCGCCATCGGCGGCGATTCACGAGGCGCCGTGATGTCAGGAACACGGAAAGCTCTTCAATCGGGCGCCAGTCCGGAGGAAATATTCCACACGGTCCTGCTTTCCTTGACCACCACAGGGTTTCCCAACATGATGGGGGCCATGGCCCTGGTTGATGAGGTGATCCGGAGCACTTCCATCGACGGGCGTGAAAAAGATCGATAAGGTCACAACCGGCATCCATGGAGGCTCCCCTGAAAGAGCACGCCACGGCGTTTCTGAAGTATCAATTCCTGATGGCCATGCCCGGCTTGAGAGATCCCAATTTTGCTCAAACAGTCACCTGCATCTGCGAGCATTCGCCCATGGGGGCCTTCGGATTGATCATCAACCGCTTGCATCCCGTGCTGACGGCAAAGGCGATTTTTGACGAACTTAATCTTCAATATCGTCAGGAGATCGATTCCATTCCCGTTTTTTGGGGAGGTCCTGTCCATGAAGGGGAGGTTTTCATCCTTCATGGACCGCCGCTTCAATGGGAGGGATCCATTCGTATCTCTGCGACACTGTCCATGAGCAACACTCTCGATGTCCTTCGTGCGATAGTCATGGATCAAAAGCTGTCTGGGTTCATGATCACGCTGGGATGCGCGGGATGGGGACCCGGGCAACTGGAGTCGGAAATTAAAGCCAATGCCTGGCTGACCGGTCCCATCAAGGAAGGGGTTATTTTCGATACACCGGTTGAAAAAAGGTGGGAAGAGGCGATGAGGGGAATTGGAATCGATCCATCCCTTTTAGCCGAAACGGCCGGACATGCATGAAACACAAAAGAAGAGGTTATGAACCATCAGCCAATTGATGTGCTTGGGGTTTCGGCTTTTGTTTGGGCTTTCTTTTCTTTAAGCAGACCTTGTCTTTTCTAACAAAAGCGCAGAGCTTGGGATTGTAATATTCTTTACAATTTAAAGGATTATAAAGAGGACATTCGGGGTGCTTTTCAGACATGGACCGGGGTTCCCTTCACTATTTGTTCGCATATGGCATCATTATCGGTTGTATAAATATCTTTTTACCACAGATCGCCTTATTTGGCAAGTCTCCCTGTCGGCCGCCCTCAAGTGGATCCTTTTCGATAAGCCATGCCGTATCTTTTTTGAACACCTTTTAAATCTTTCCCGGAAAGGCCGTTTTGACGTGTCATGAGGCAAACCCATAGCGAAATGCGCAATGAGCTTCTGGATGCCGATCAGGGACTCATCCACTTACTCAATCGTCTGAAGTCGCTCCCCCACGTTGCCGACGACGCATTTGAGGAATGGGAGTCCGTCTGCACCGCCGTTCAAAAGCAACTGGTTAAGGAGACGGTTCGCGTTGCCGTCGTCGGCGCCATCAAATCCGGGAAAAGCACCCTTGTCAACGCCCTTTTCCAGGGGGATTTCCTCAAGCGAGGAGCCGGAGTGGTCACTTCCATCGTGACGCGAATCCGGTCAGGGAAGCGCCTGCGCGCCAGGCTCCATTTCAAGACCTGGGACGAAGTGAATGATGATGCCCGACAGGCCCTGATCCTTTTCCCTCGCCAGGACGGATTTCCAGATCGGGAAGCCTTCGATATCCGACAAAAAGAGATCCGGGCCGGTTTGAAAAAAGCCCTGGAGTCCCTGGACTCGGAGCAGCTTGTAACGACGGAGACCCGTAATATTCACAGTGTTGTCCTGGCTTCTTACCTGAAAGGCTACGATCGGGTTTACGATCTCCTGTCATTTCCCACGAGCTTTCGGGAATTCGCGGATGCGGATTTCGAAAAGCATCGGCTGTTTGTCGGTGACGAGTCTCTTGCAGTTTATTTGAAGGATGTGATGTTGGAGATCCCCGCCGATCGTTTTGAAAGCCATATCGAGATCGCCGATTGCCAGGGCAGCGACGCCCCGAATCCCCTCCATCTGGCCATGATCCAGGATTATCTCGCATCGACCCATCTGATCATTTACGTCATCAGCAGCAGGACCGGAATCCGCCAGGCGGACATCAAATTTCTTTCCATGATCAAAAAGATGGGGATACTCGACAATGCCCTTTTTGTGGCCAATTGTGATTTCAATGAGCACGATTCCATTGAAAACCTGATGGAAGTTGCGGAAAAAATCCGGAAAGATGTTGCGTTTATCCGACCGGATCCAAGTCTTTTTACCTTCTCCGCTCTGTTCAACCTTTTTTCATCGGACAAGGATGGCCTTTCGGAAAAAGACCGCAGCCGGATGCTGCAATGGGAAAAGGATGAAGGACCGCTCTCGTTTTCCAACGACCAGACCCGACGATTCGAATCCGAGCTTTTTAAACTGATTCATGGGGATCGGTCGCGACTCCTTTTGAAAAATCATGTGGAACGGCTCTGGATATTGTCTTCCGGAATTTATCGATGGATTCGGATCATGGAAAAAGGGGCCACCCAGGGTGCTTCCGATGTCCGACAGATTATTGAAAAACTTGAGAAACATCAAGAACGCGCGGAACAGGTCAAATCCGTGATTCAAACCACTCTGGACGGCGCGGTTTTAAAACTGAAAGGGAAATTGAGATCGGACATCGACCGGTTTTTTGATACCGGTCCATCGGGGATCGGCAGCCGGATCATGAGGTTCATCCGGGAATGGGAGCCGTCTTACGATCGATATCGAAGCTTAATGGAAAAAAACGGTTTTTCTCAAGCCCTATATCAACTATTTTCGGATTTTAAAGAAGGCCTGGATGTATTTATCGCCGAAACCATCAACCCTGAGGTCATCCGCTTTCTCAAGGATGCCGAGGCAAAGATAGCCGGTCATTTTGCGGGCATGTCGGCTCCTTTTGAGGCCATGGTCCGCGACGCACTGGAAGAATACAATCGGAGCATGGAGACTCTGGGCATCCCTTCATCCGTGGATTCGCCGTCAGGGCCTGTGAAGGTGGACATGGAATGGATCCGGGGGAGCGCCGGGATCCGATTGCCCGAAAATGAATTGGCTTTGCGCTACTCCGCCAAGATCCGCTCCGATGCATTCTTGCATTTCGGCTTTTTTTCCTTCACCGGATGGGTCATGAAATTGCTCAAAAAGACAGCGCCCGACGAACGGGCCAAAGGGATTCAGTCCCTGCAAAAAGGAGTGCTGCGCATGAAGCGGGAGACTGAAAAATCCATTTCCCTCCACTTCAAAGACTATCGTGAAAACATTAAGTTTCAATATATCTTCAAACTTTCGGAAGCGGCGTCTCGATACCTATTGGACACGTTGATTCAACGCTTACAAGACTATGCTTCCACTCTGATCCTTTTGGGTCAGACCGCGGATGGACGACGGCTCGAGGGATCGCAAGCACTGGAAACCATTCAATCGTCAAAAGCGATAGCACTTGATATCCAGGAGCGAATACTGCAGATACGAGAGAGGATCGAGGGAATCACCCAATAAAAGGAGGGCGCATGGAAGGTACTCACAATTGCCGGACGATTGCCATCGCAAACGAAAAAGGAGGTGTGGGAAAGACGGTGATGACCATTAACCTGGGTGCCGCGCTTTCCTTGAAAGGGAAAAGGATCCTCATTGTGGATGCCGATCCCCAGGCCAACGCCACTCGAGGTTTGGGGGTGAGCACCCCGGAAGGGATGACCACGGTCTATGATCTCATGAAGGATCCGGCGATCCGCTCAACACGGGAGCTAGCTATAAAAACCCGATGGGATCGGCTGGATTTGATCCCTTCCACGGTGGATCTTGTCGGTGCCGAAGTGGAACTGGTGGATATCAAAGGACGGGAATACCGATTGAGAGAGGCTCTGAAAGGCCTGTCGGAATCCTACGATTTCATTCTCATCGATACGCCTCCGAGCCTTTCCCTTTTGACGGTCAATGTGTTCGCATGTGCTCGGGAAATCCTGGTTCCCTGCCAGACCCATCCGTATTCCTACGATGCCCTAGAGGAGCTTTTCGACACGGTTTCAGCCATCGGGCAAGAGATCAACCCAGACCTTTCGATTATTGGAATCGTGGCGACCTTTTTCGATGCCCGGACCCGGGTCAGTCACCGCATCGTGGAGAAATTGAAAGAGGATCCCCGATACGGCCCCCTGCTTTTCAACTCACAAATCAGGGTCAACACCACTATCGCAGACAGCGCTCTTTCCGGAAAGCCTGTCCTCTTTTATCGTAAAGGCAGCTTCGGCTCCATCGATTTCATGCAGTTGGCGCAAGAGCTCTTGGAAAAAAAGACCTGACGCGAAGCGGAGATTTACTCCTCATTTTGGCTTTGCCGATGAAACCGGTTCCGCCTTGAGTCGTTCGAGATTTGCCCGAGCAAACTCGATGCTCGGATCCAAATCCAATGCCATTTCATAGTATCGGATAGCTTTCTTTTTTTCTTTCATCTCCAAGTAGTTGGACGCAATATTGGCGTAATCGATGGCCGATGTGGGATCCAGTTTTAACACCTCTTTGAAATGCCGGATCGCTGTTTCATGCTCCTTGAGTTTGAAGTGGCAAAACCCTAAAAGATTGTGCAGGTCCGTCCGCTCGGTATCATGGCCTATCCCTTCCTGAAGGGCGCCGATGGCTTCCCGATATCGACCCAAATCTTTGAGGCAGACCCCCATAAAGGCATAAATACTGCATAAGTCCTCAGCGTCAGGGGCCAGGTCGAGGGCGCGTCGAAAGTGGGATAACGCCCTTTCCGGATCGTTCAAAGTCAGGTGACAGGATCCCAGGTAGAATTGGATGTAATGCTTTAAAGGAAGCTTTTCGGCCATTCGGTTCAGCTCAATAATTGCCTGCCCAGGGGGGAGATTTTCGGTCAAAAGCTTGGCGCAGAACATCCCCACGCTGCTTCCAATGGCCCGTTCCCTGAAGTGGGCGCCGGGGATGATCGTGTAAAAAGCGGGGATCTTCAACAACGGGTGAGTAGTGTCGATGACGAGCACGTCCATCTGTTTTTGCGACAGGGCCTCGACGCATCGCATCACCTCGACCTTAAGGTTTGTGTCCGAAATGTCCGGCAGCTGAGAAATCTCCACTATGGCCGGTGCATGAGTGATAAACGGGATTTCTGAAAGACTTCTGGGTTTAGGGAGACCGCTGGCAATATAGTTGGACGATGTGTTGAAATCGCCGGCTAGTTGGGCCACCTCGGTAAGCGCCCGGCTCAGAGCCTTCTGGGGGTTCGGCGTGGTGCCGGCTGTCCAGACAATCTCGCTTTGTCCCGGAAATGTCTCCGGATCCATGGCCAAAACCCCTACGGTAGGAATTCCCATGTCGAGGGTAAAATCGGAAATAAAGAGTTTCACGCCGATCCGTTCATACTTTGCCAGCATCTCCAGGACAGTCGGATCCGTGACGCCTTTCATCGACAGTATCGGCACCGGCGTGGCGTCTCGGCTCACCAATGCCGAGACATGGCGTTCCACCACCTCACAGATGCCCTGGCAGATAGCTTCTTCTGCACAGTTACCGGCTGAAGGACCGTTGAACGCATTGATGGCATAGAACCAATCGAAAGGGACCTGGCAGGTTTCTCCCCGGGTGAGATTGTAAGCGCTTGTCCATTTTAAGGGGAGGGATTCAAACAAGCGGAGTCCGATTTCAAGTTCGTCGCTTTCATCGTGAACGCTTTTTGCGATCAGAGAAAACGGGATAGCTTCTTTTTTAAGGGTGGAAAGGCTTTGAAGCGAAAAGTTGGCCTCGCTTTTCATGAAACAAAAGAAGCTGAACCGTTCAATAAGCTCCATCACCGCACTGGCCTCGGCCTGCTCCGGGGTGGCACCTTTTCCCATCTGTTTTCGGGTTCCGGTCACGGATTCGGCGTCATGACCACAGATGCTAAAAAAGACGGGGATTCCCAGCCTGCCATTATCGACCCGTGCCGTTTCCTCGAGGATTTTCAATCCGATAGCCTTCATTTTTTCTTTGACGTGCCGGACCGTTTCTTGGGGAGGCAACAATTTGTCTTGGTCTAACGTAAATCCCTTGATGGCGTCTTTGAGAAAGCGGTTTTGTAACTGCATGAAAAATTTCCTGAAAAAATGGGTTGCCCTGATTTCCATCGGATGATGGAAGCCGTGTCGGGATGGTATTATATTTTCACGGTATGCAATACAAGGCTTTTTTTCATTGACCCGTTTGGAACCGCATGCTATACAAGCCGGCCTGGATGGGGATGTAGCTCAGCTGGGAGAGCGCGGCGTTCGCAATGCCGAGGTCAGGGGTTCGATCCCCCTCATCTCCACTTTTTTTATTTTAGAGTGCATCATATGGCGGCCAAACGCTTGAATGCGTGTCACCGTTACAAAAAGCCTGAAAAATGAAACGATCCGCCGACATCAGTCGCAAAACCGGGGAAACCCAGATCCAGGTCAGATTGGATCTGGATGGAAGCGGCAAAGCCCATATCGATACTCCCATCCCATTTTTCAATCATATGCTTTCCCTGTTTACGGTTCATGGCTTTTTCGATCTTTCCGTTAAAGCATCGGGAGACATCGAAGTGGATTTCCATCACACCGTCGAAGATGTGGGGCTTGTGCTCGGAGATGCACTCCGGGAGTCCCTGGGGGATAGAAAAGGGATTCGTCGATTCGGACATGCCGTCACCCCGATGGACGATGCCCTGAGTGCGGTGACGATGGACCTTTCCAACCGTCCGTTTCTGGTCTTCAAAGTGGATGTAACCGTAGCGGGGACAAGCGGATTCGACCTCTCCCTGGCCAAGGAATTTTTTCGGGCGTTGGCCACTCGGGGAGGAATGAATCTCCACATTCATGTTCCGTATGGCGAAAATCATCACCACATCATCGAATCCATCTTCAAAGGGGCGGGACGGGCTCTCGGCAAGGCAACGTCGCTGGATGAACGCATCCGCCAAGTCCGTTCCACCAAGGGGCTCTTGTAACCGTTTCGCCGCAAGCTTATGGAATTTCATGAATATGATCGTGATTCCTGCAATCGATATTCGGGGGGGCAAGTGCGTCCGCCTCAAACAGGGTCGTCGGGAAGATGAAACGGTCTTTTCAGACGATCCGGTGCAAGTGGCCGAAAGATGGGCGGAAAAAGGGGCTGAGATCCTCCATGTCGTGGATTTGGATGGCGCCTTTGAAAAGCGTCCCGTCAATCATTCCACCGTTCGACGCATCATCGAAAAAGTCAACACCCCGATCCAGGTGGGAGGAGGGATCCGTGACGCGGAAAGTATTCAGAAGTTCCTGGACATGGGAGTTGAGCGGGTCATCATCGGAACGACGGCCCTTTCTGATCCGGAAATAGTCGAACGAGCAGCGGCGCAGTATCCGGATAGAATAGCCGTGGGAATCGACGCCAGAGAAGGATGGGTTGCAGTGGACGGATGGACCCAGACCACCCGAATGCGGGCGGCGGATCTAGCCAAGCGATTCGAAGGGTTGGAACTGGCCGCGATTATCTTCACCGACATCCTCCGGGATGGTATGCAAACCGGACCTAATATCGAAGCCACGCGTAATTTTGCATCAGCCGTATCGACCCCGGTCATCGCTTCGGGCGGCGTTTCATCTTTGGATGACATTCGAAACCTTCTTCCCCTTGAAGCAGTCGGTGTGGTAGGTGTCATTACCGGCAAGGCGCTCTATAGCAATCGTTTTGACCTGAAAGACGCGATCCAAATCGCCAGCCGTATTTAACCCCGAAAATAACCTCTTCCAATCGATTTATTACCTGATGACCCGTTAAAAAAGACAGGAATAAGATAAAAAACTATTGACAAATAATTATCGAGCATTTATATTAAAAAGGTTTTAAATTAAATCATAAAGTATGGTCATTATCCGTTCGATCGCATCTTAATGATGATAAAAACGAGCGGTCGTATTCAGTCAATCCTGACAGGTCCTTCCCATAACCGTCAGTACCCTTGCAAAATCATGGAGGGTGCCCTTCTTGACCGGGTGGATTCCAGACGAGAAGATCTCGGAGATCAGAAGCGCATCCGACATTGTTGAGGTGATTTCCGAAGTGGTGATTCTGAAAAGGGCGGGGAGGAATTTCATCGGGCTCTGCCCGTTTCACGCCGAGAAAACCCCTTCATTCACGGTAAGTCCCGAAAAGCAGATTTTTTACTGTTTCGGCTGTGGTGCAGGCGGCAACATCTTCACCTTTCTGATGAAATACCAGGGAACCTCATTTTTAGAAGCAACCACTGCCTTGGCAAAGCGATATGGTATTCCCCTGCCCGAAAGAGCGGCTTCGTCCAAACAGCAATATGTTAGAACCGACCGGGAACGCATCCTTGAAATCAACCAAATGGCCATGGAGTATTATCACACGATCCTTTTGAACGAATCAAACGGGGAGGTCGGAAGGGTATATCTCCGTGAACGAGGCATCACGGATGCCACTTTGGAAGCGTTTCAGATCGGATATGCACCCAAGGGATGGGACCATTTTGCCGCGCATTTGAATCGGAAACGCATCCCAACGGATACGGCGTTCAAATCGGGCCTCGTCATCCCCAGAAAAAAAGGAGGCGGAGGCTACGACCGCTTCAGGGAGCGGATTCTTTTCCCCATCCGGGATTTGGGAGGCCAGGTAATCGGATTTGGAGGGCGTGTCCTGGACGATTCCCTTCCTAAATACCTCAATTCACCGGAAACGGCGACCTTCCAGAAGGGCCGTTCGCTGTATGGCTTGGATCGAGCGAGGAAAGCGTGCCGGGAGTCCGATTCGGTGATTATCGTGGAGGGATATTTTGATGTCATTGCGCTCCATCAGCATGGCATAGCGAATACTGTTGCCACACTGGGGACCGGGGTAACGCCGGATCACATCCGGCTCTTGAAAGGTTTTGCCCAGACTTTTTACTTTGTATTCGATCCGGATGTGGCGGGAATTAAAGCCGTCGAACGGGTTATTCCGATCCTTATCCGTGAAAACGTGACGGCCCGCATCGTCAGGCTTCCGGACGGGAAGGACCCGGATGTATTCGTCCGAGAAAAAGGTCCGAAAGCGTTTTCCGATCTGGTGGCTCGATCATTGCCGGCCATGTCCTTTTTAATCGAATCTGCAAAGATACGGCACGGACCTACCCCTTCAGGGAAAAGCCGCATCGTATCCGACCTGGAAAACACTCTGGCTTCCATTGACGATGAGATAAACCGGTCTATATTCGTGAAAGCCGCTGCCGAAGGGATTGGGATTGAAGAGGATCTGCTTTTTCAAAGAGTGCTCCGCATACGGCAAAAGAGTGGCGCCAAGGAAACCTTTGGAGACGGTTTTGAACAAGGCGGGCCCGCCGATGATGTCTTTTCAACGGATCAGCCGGTTCGTTTCGAAAAAAAAATCCTCACCATGATGCTCCAGTATCCGGTCATGATACCCGAAATTCGAACGCGCAGGATCGTGGAACAATTTTCGGACCCTGATTTAAAGGATATCGGCCGACTGATTCTAAGCTATACAGGCGCACCCGAGGCATTGATTCCTGAGGTAATTTCCATGGGCAAAGATCCGGAAACGGGGAAGCGCATCGTTCACCTGGCTGCCGGGGAAGATTCCTGGAATGCTGAGGGCTGCTTGAAACTGATCCGGCAATTTGAATTGCATTGCGACCGCCCAGAAAGGGCTGACTTGAATGCACGGATTCATGCCGCCCAAAAAGAGAACGATCATGCCCTGCTGGCGGACCTTTTGAAAGAAAAACAGAGGATGATTCACAAGCGGGATTAATCCCTTAAGGGAGGTCATCGGCTATGCCTCAAAAGCAGAATAAATGGAAAAACACATTGAAAACAATGAAAAAAACCGAAACTCAGGCCATGAACGAAACCCAAGAAAATGAGGCGGCCTCCGCAGGCACGAAAGCGTTTCGGCCAATTTCAGTCAAG
>Ga0210056_1001442_pt1 | contig 20670 bp, 19 predicted proteins | sample CryGeyCG2014_080_2_FD_183965 | JGI IMG/M metagenome (GOLD analysis project Ga0210056, IMG submission 183965) | Groundwater microbial communities from aquifer - Crystal Geyser CG07_land_8/20/14_0.80 (SPAdes) (version 2) | ecosystem: Environmental > Aquatic > Deep subsurface > Groundwater | place... | reverse complement strand
TCGAGTGTCCGTATATTTTCCTCCGTCGCCAGCCGGCTTGCCTCGGCAGCTGCCCAGGATTCCAATATCTTACGCACCTCCAGCAACTGGACAACCATGACGGCATCGCCCTCTATGACTTTCGCCAGGGGATTCTGGAGGGAGAAATCGGCTACGGACTTGACGACGCTCTTGCGCCGCTGTCTGATTTCAATGAAACCAAGACATTCCAGCGTCTTCAGGGCTTCCCGCAGCGGAGGTCGGCTGACGCCTAATTTTTCCGCGATCTCCCGCTCGGAAGGGAGGGAATCGCCCGGCTTGAGGCGACCATCCTTGATCAGGCCGATCATCTGTTCGACGATTTCATCGGAAAATCGTTTTCGCGGCAGGGTGGTAAACATCGTGTCTCTCCATGACTTTGGTCCACATAGCATGGCGAATCCCTGATTGTCAATGCGGTATCTGGCATTACCAGATATCCGGAAAAGGCATTGATTGGAAAGCGCTAACATAATCACTGTATAATTGAATAATTACAGATATCTTTCCGGCGGCGAAAAAAATTCTTGACAGGGATTTTCTTTTGCCCTATTGGTCATACCAGAACAAGGTTAAAAGAAGAGAACAGCCCCCATGAACGACAAGGAAAGAACCACCAAGGAAATCCTGACCGAAAAGAGTTCGGCCCGAGAGCGGACGCCCCTGTACAACCCGGCGGCGCTTTTGATCCTGCGCAAGGAATTCGCCGGATGGATGCAGTCCGCAGTGCGGGAGAAGGACCGCAAGGCCTGGTTGAAAACACCCCGGACGGTACTGGGGTCGGATATTCCCCGGGAGATGCTCTACACCCCCCTGTCCCACCCCGATTTCGACTACCGGGAGGAGCTGGGCAATTCCGGCCAGGAACCCTTCACCCGGGGGATCCACGCCAACATGTACCGCGGCCGGGAATTCACGATGCGCCAGCTCACCGGCTTCGGGTCTCCCGAGGACACGAACGAGCGGATCAAGTTCATGCTGGACCACGGCGCCACGGGCCTGAACATCCTCTTCGACATCCCGACGATCCAGATGTACGACTCCGACGATCCCCTCTCCCAGGGCCAGGTGGGGATGTCCGGCGTTTGCATCGATTCGGTCGATGACATGGATCTCCTCTTCCAGGATATCCGTCTGGACGAGATCACCGCCTCCATCGTCACCCATTATCCGTCCAACACGGCGATTCTCTTTCCGATGTACCTGGCCCTCGCCGAGGAAAGGGGCATCCCCTGGGAAAAGCTGCGCGGCAGCGTTCAGAACGACACCTCCCTTGAGGAGCTGATCCGCAGCGGCGCGGAATTTATCGCCCCGCGGGACTGCTTTCGGATTCAGTGCGACAATATCGCGTTTATCCGGAAGAATGTGCCCCAGTGGAATTTCATCACCCTCAACGGTTACAACCTGCGGGAATTCGGAACATCCGGCGTTACGGAAATGGCCGTCGCCGTGGCCAACGGCATCGCAACCCTCGCCGAGATGGTCCGCCGCGGATACGACGTGGACTCGGTTGCGGACCGCCTGTCGTTCTTCTGGTCGCCGGCGAGCGATTTCTTCGAGGAGGTGGCCCGACTCCGGGCCGTCCGCCGGCTCTGGTACAAGATCATGAAACACCGATTCCAGGCGAAGAACCCCCGCTCCATGTGGATGCGCTGCCATGTCCAGACCTCCGGCGCATCCCTGGTCCAGCAGGAACCGCTGAACAATGTGATCCGGGCGGCGTATCACGCCCTCTCCGCCGTTCTGGGCGGCGCGCAGTCGCTGCACGTTGACTCCTACGACGAGGCCTATTCCGTCCCGACGGAAGAGGCGGCGCTGCTGTCGCTCCGGACCCAGCAGATCCTCCAGGAGGAGACGGGAATTATTGACGTGGTGGATCCGCTGGGCGGCTCGTACTACATCGAGACCCTGACCAGCGATATCGAAAAGAGGATCCTGGACGAGGTGGACGAAATCGAACGGGCGGGAGGGTATGTCTCCGCAATCGAATCGGGACTGCTCCACCGGAAAATCTCCGCCTACTTCTATAACCAGCAGCAGGAGATCGAAAAGGGCGATATCAAGATCGTTGCCTATAACCAATACAAGTCCGAGGCGGCGCCGCCCCCCATCAACGTGTTCCGGTATCCCGGGGGCGTGGAGGAGCGGCAGCGGGAAAAACTGGCCCGGTTGCGGCAGAGCCGGGACAACGAACGGGTGGGCGTCGCGCTAACGGAACTCAGAGATGCCTGCAAAAAGGGGATAAACATCCTGCCCCATAGCGTCGCCTGCGCCCGCGTGCGCTGCACCGAAGGGGAACTTTTCAAGGTCTTCAAGGAAGCCTTCGGGCTGTGGAAGCCCCCGGCCCTCTGGTAGCCGTTGCTAAGAGCGAGCAAGCCTATAAAATGTCATGCCGGACCCCGTATCCAGTACGGGGCAAGCTTGATCCGGCATCCAGCCCGATTCTGGATTCCCGCTTTCGCGGGAATGACGACTCTGAGATATATTGTTGCCGGAGCAATAACGACCGCGCAGCAAGGAGGCCTTCCGGCGAAGGGGTCGGGAGAGGAGGAGGTCAACGATTCGTGGCAAAGAAAATCAAGGTGCTTTTGGCAAAGTTGGGTCTGGACGTGCATAACAGGGGAATTATCACCGTGGCCAAGGAACTGGGAGACGCCGGCATGGAGATCGTTTACATCGGAAACTCCCTCCCCCGGGAAATCGTCCAGACGGCCATCCAGGAAAACGTGGACGTGATCGGAGTCAGTTCCTTGGGAGGCGCCCATCTCACCCTCGGCAAACCGCTGATCGATGTCGCCCGGCAGGAAGAGCTCACGGACAGCGTGGCCTTTGTGATCGGCGGCGTCTTTCCCCCGGACGATGCGGTCCGTCTGAAAGAGATCGGGTTTGACGCCGTCTTCACGCCGGGCGCTACCCGGGACGAGATTGTGCACGCCATTCAGGGGTTGGTGGAAAAGAAAACGCATTGAACGACCTTAAGGTCATCCGAATCAATCATCACTGGAGGTGAAGCAAAATGAAGACGCAATGGCCGCCCGAATACAATCCATCCTACTTTCCGGCGCCGGACGAGCCCTTTTGGGACCGAAAGCTGGAAACGATGGATCCCGGCGAAAGAGAACAGCGAATCATCCTGCCCAAACTCCAGGCGCAGCTCGCGTACGCCTACGAGAACTCGCCCTTTTACCGGAAAAAATGGGACGAGGCCGGGATCAAACCCCAGGATATCCGGTCGCTGGAGGAGTTCGAGAAGATGCCCTGCGTGACGAAAGATGAGATCCGCCGGGATCAGGCGGAATACCCGCCTTTCGGAAGCAATCTCTGTGTGCCCAAAAAGGGGCTGGCCCGTGTCCAGGGGACGTCGGGAACGACGGGAAAGCCGACCGCTTTCGGGATCAGCCGCGGAGACATGGCCCGCATCGCCGAGGCGCACGCCCGGATCATGTGGGGTTTCGGAGTAAGGCAGGACGACATCGTCTTCATCGGCTCCTTCTTCAGCCTCTACTGGGGAAGCTGGGGCGCCCTGCTGGGGGCGGAGCGTCTCGGCGCGACCGCCTTTCCCTTCGGCGCCGGCGTGCCGGGCCAATCGGAAAGGGGCCTCGAGTGGATGAAAGAGGTGAAGCCGACCGTGTTCTACGGCACCCCCTCTTACAGTCTCTATCTCGCGGAAAAGGCGCGGGCGATGGGAATGGACCCCAGGAAGGATTTCCATTTCCGCATCCTCTTCTTTTCCGGTGAACCCGGCGCGGGGGTTCCCTCGACGAAAAAAAGGATCGAGGAGACCTTCGGGGGTGTCTGCATCGACAGCGGCTCCACCGCCGAAATGGCCCCCTGGATGACCAACAGCGAATGCGCCCATCGCAAGGGAATGCATTTCTGGCAGGATATCGTTTATGCGGAGTTGGTCAACCGCGAGACCCACAAGAGGGCGCCCTACGGCCAGGAAGGGGTCACCGTCTATACCCATCTCGAGAGGACCTCGCAACCGATGATCCGCTTCTGGGCCGGGGATATTGCCCTGTGGGTGAATGATCCCTGTCCCTGCGGCCGCACCTACCCCCGCCTGCCGAAGGGAATCTACGGGCGGGCAGACGACATGTTCGTGATCCGCGGCGAGAACGTCTATCCGAGCGCCGTAGAAAATGTGATCCGCGGCATCCAGGGGCTGGGTGACGAGTTCAGGATTGTCATCACCCGGGAAAAGAGCATGGACGAGATGACCGTCCAGGCGGAGCGCTCACCCCAGGCCGATCCGGCAATCATCCCCGAGCTGAAGTCCAGGCTCGCGGGGGAACTGAAATCGCGCGGGCTCCGGGCCGTCGTGCAACTGATGGAACCGGGAACGCTGGCGAGGACGGAATTCAAGGCAAAAAGGGTGATCGACCAGCGACATATCCATGACGAGATCACCGGTCGGAAATAGTTGCAGCCTTTTGAAAAGGAGAGCGCATGAAACCGCTGGGCATCATCTCGGGAACCGTCCTGTTGCAGGGAAAGGGGATCTTCGCGGGTCTGCGCGAAGAAACGGTCGAAACGGATTTCGGCCGGGCAGCGGTCTTTTGCTCCACCGCCATCGTTTTCGTCGCCCGTCACGGAACGGACCCCCGTCGACCCATCCTGCCGCACCGGATCAACCACCAGGCCAACCTGACGGCCATGAAGAAATTAGGGGTGCGGGAGATCCTCGGCGTCTATTCGACCGGCGCCCTGAAGCGCCGCCTGAAGCCGGGGATGCTCGTCGTTCCGGATGATTACATCATGCCGGCAGCGGGACCGACCATCGTGAGAGAAAAGCCGGTGCACATCGTTCCGATTCTGAGCGCGGAGGTCCGGCGGAAATGGCTGGAAGCGGCCCGCGACTGCGACATGGATTGCGTTGACGGCGGGATCTACTGGCAGACCGCAGGACCCCGTTTCGAAACACGGGCGGAGATCGGAATGATGTCGCAGTTCGCCGACCTCGTCGGGATGACCATGGCAAGTGAGGCGGTCATCGCCCAGGAGTTGGAGATTCCTTTCGCCCCTCTCTGCTCGGTGGACAATTACGCCCACGGCCTGGAAGAGAAGGAGCTGACGCTGGAGAAGATCCTCTGGCACGCCCGGCACAACGCCGAGGCGATCCTCCGGATCCTGACGCGCTATATCGAGACGGAAAACCGGACTGCTGCTCCCGCCTTGATATGAAAATGCCCTCCCTCCTTTTATCCCTCCCCCTCGACGGGGGAGGGAGGGGTGGGGGCTATTTTCATCCTTCGTTGTGCCCAACCCGGGCATGGGGTTAGTCAGAAGGCCCCGAGCTGGCACGGTTTGATTCGGATCTTTTGCGTCTCGCAGGCCGCGGAGACCTCCATTCTCGTGAGCCCGAGCTCCGCGGCAATCTCCCAGGCGGCCTTGCAGGGGAGCCTTCCATCGGCGAGACGGCCATGGATCGCCCCGTCCAGATCCGGGGCAACCGCCGCCGCCGGCTGGACGGCCTTGCGCTCCGGCCCATAACCGAACAGGCCGAGCTGGCAGCGACCAATGCGAAGCTCCAACAGATCCAGCGTCCGGCCGACCTCTTCGAGCTTCACACCCAGCGCCGCACCGATCCGCTCGGCCTCGGCACAGGGCAGTTCGTCTTTCGCGGCCTTTTCCCGGACCGCTCCCGCGATTCTCTCATCCGGGCTCCCGCCCGCCTCATGTTTGGCCGCGTAGCGGCCCGCATCGGAGTGCGTCATGGCTTTATCCTCACTATTTTATGAATCGCGATCCGGCGATTACGGTTCTAATAATGCCGCGCCTCCGCTGCTTATTCGATGAATGTTTTATACCGGAATCCAGACAAATTTTTTATACCTTTCCACAATGCCAGTGATCCGCTCCTCCGGCCAGGACGGATCCCAGCCCAATCCCAGGTCCCGGTTCACCAGGATGACATGCAGTGCGGTTTGAGCCGGCTTGCCTTCGATGATGGTGAAGATGTTGCACCCCCTGTCTTCCGACCGGCAGTCGTTGCATTTTCCGGTTGCGACACAAGGGGTTGCCCTCCTTTTTCCGCCCAGTTCAGATGTCCGGATGTGAAAATGGGTCGGGGCAATGGTCTTCCGAATCCGCTCAAAGGCCTCATCCAGGTCCCGGACAATTTTATTCCGTCCCACGACCAGAATGGAGAGCGGATGCCCCCAAAACATCCCGGCAACGCGATTGCCGACGGCATCCACATTGACCAGTCTGCCGTCCTCGGTCAGCGCATTGGTCCCCGTCAGAAAAACAGCGCACAAGGCGGCTTCCCTCATGATCCCGGCCCTTTCACGGCCGTAATCGAGGATCTCCATCTCTTTGGGCTTGGGTTCGAAGGGGTTTAGAATCTTTGTTCCCCGTTCCCGCAATAAGTCGAGAATCCCCAACTGCCGCATCGACGTGGAATCTCCGATCCCGACGACGGCATCCGCCGGGATTAAGTCCAGGATCTGCCGGTTCGCTTCCTGTTCATCTTCCGCAAAAATCCCCTTCATTTTTCTGGCATGAAGAGAAGAGAGCGCCTTTGCAATTTGTTGATCCATCCCGATCCCATTTCTTTCTGAACTTTTCAGATCACCCATTGTTTTATACATCGCCTCATAGCCTCTGCGCCAGATAAATAAAGACCGGAAGCGGGGAACTCATCTTGATCTCCCGGAACTCTTTCAATATCTCTCGTCTCCGCGAGGCTCCAATCAACGGCGAAAGGTAAACGGCGCCCCTGTCCCTTGCCGTCGTCTCTGCCGCAAGCACTGTTTGGATCGCCTCCAGATGCCGGGAAGGGAGATCCCCGCCCAACACAAAATTACAGCTTACCGAAATGTTGGGCCGGGAACGGTTTACGGATTGCATTTTCCGGAATGCCTCGCGCACCTTTTGTGCCCGCAGCGGCTTGCCCAACCGGTCGAGCGTCTCCTGGTCGAAGGATTCCAGGCCCACATTGATCGACGTACGGTAAGGCAAACTTTCCAGGCGATCCAGCAGGGAATGATCCGCCTCCAGAAAAGAATCCACACTCCCGAACATAAAGAGATTGGGCCGTCCCCGATGATAGGAGGCGGAGAGGTTCAGGAGATCATAGGCCATCTCCGCGGCGCCGACCAGGAGCTCTTCCCCTGCCGCCAGCGCATCGTTTTGCCCCAGCATCAAAGAATTGTAATTGATCAGATCGGCGCCATAAAAATCTTTCAGGGAGCGGATCTGTGCGGCAATGTTCTGCGGGCTTCTCACCCAAAAACCGCCTGTCGTTTTAAAATGGCAAAACCGGCAGTTGTACGCGCACCCTTCGGCAAGAATCAGCGGGATGACTTCGTAATCGACGTCGATGGTGTCGGGCGGCAGCACCGGCAGGTTCGCACCCATGATGCGGTGCAGCGTCCCGGCCTCTTCCGCCAGTCTCCCCCGGTTCCGGACGGCAACCCGCTGCAGGAATTCCCGCGGTCGGTCGCCAGGAGCCGCTGCCGCCAGTCTGCCGGCCTCGATGGTCAGTTTGTCGAAGCCGTCCAAGGCCTGCCGTACCGGACGGCCCTCCAATGGATTTTCCGTAAAAAGATCGGAACCATAGATGCCGTTGAAAGGCACGTAGTAATTCTTGATCAGATCATAGCTGGATTCGTAACCGTGGGTTCCGTAATAGATGAGGTCGTTTCCATCCGTTCGTTTCAGCACTTCCTGGGGATCGGGCCATACACGCGACCCACCGGAAACCTTCTTCAATCCCCCCCGCAGATTAAAATCATATCGGTATTCCCGCCAGTTCATCTTGACGGGGATGCCGTACCACACCGGAAAGCTGAACTTCCCCCAGTCATCCCGGCCGGCGCAGTCGAAGATGATCTCCAGCTCTTCCAATTGATAACTTTCCATAGCCCCAGCGCCCCTAAACGCGCCGTCATCATTAACCCTTCCCCGGTAAACTTTCAAGGGAATTCAAATGGCGGCAGGGTTCATCGGAACTTCTGGCGCCGATATTCGAAAAAACATTGCGAAATCACTGCGGGCAAGATAATAATCTTCCCCGGTCAAAGCACATTGAAAGAGACATAAAAACGATGCTGCAACCTTACCACGGGACGATCCGGAACATCGCCTGCCTTTTCGCCCACGGCGGTCATACGGAGGAGGACGGCAACCGGATCTACGAAATCGCCGCAGCGGTGATCGCCCCGGACCGGCCGGAGGAAACCTTCGCTTCTCCCGTCCGTTACGGGAAGACGACGGAGCGGGACCGGCATGCCTCGGCCATTTCCCGGGAGGCGTTGCGAACAGCCCCGACCCTCGCGGATGTCACGGCCTTTCTCTCTCCCCTGCTTCGGGAGACGGATCTTGTTGTAACGCTGAACCCCCGCGAATCGATCGAACCGCTGCTCGCCGGCTGCGGCAACCCGCGGGTGGTCGATCTCCGCTTCGCCGCTGAATTCTTCCTCCCCCAGGCGGACAGCGCCGCGCTGAAACCGTTATGGGAAACCCTCCACGGGAAACCGCGGGAGAAATTTTCATTTACCGCGCCGGAGGCAGTCGCCCTCTCGGTCGACCTCGTCCGTCACATCTGCGGTCGCGTCCTGAATGCAGCGGAATTCCCCCCCGCGGCGGCCCTCCGTTTCCATCTGGGTCAAAGCGCCACCCTCTTCGGCGACCTCTTTCTCCACCTCAACCGGAACTTCCGGGACTATTTCGGCGGCCTTTTTGATCCGTCGGCGGGAGGGGAAATGGCGGAATGGAAGGAATTTCTGGAAAGGACGCCGCCGCCGGCGCCGCTTCCGGACGGGGAGGCGATCCGGAAGAAGATCCCGATCGCCCGAATCGGGGATCTCTACCGGGGGCTTGCCGCAAAAACAAAAGGTTATGCGCTCCGGCCCTCCCAGATCGCCTACGCGGGGCACGTCGCCGCCGCGCTGAACGACCGCGCCGTCCTCACGATCGAGGCGGGAACCGGCACCGGAAAGACCCAGGGGTACCTGATCCCGGCGCTGGAGTTCCTGCGGCGGAACCCCGATGCCCGGGTCGCCGTTTCGACCTACACCAAGAACCTCCAGGAGCAGATCGTCCGGCGGGAGATCCCGCTGACCCTCTCGCTCAACCGGGCCTACCGGAAGATCCCGACCGCCCTTCTCAAGGGCAAATCCAATTACCTCTGCGCGGAGAAACTGGACTCGCTTTACGACGACGCCCTCTCCGGAGGCCGCCTGCTCGCCTGGCTTTACTTCGTCAACCGGGTCTTTCATTTCCGCGAAGTCGATGGGGACGCCGTCGGGGAGCGGGTCCGTTTTCTGCTGAACGACGGCCTCTTCTTCCGCCGTCTCCAGCATGAAATTTCGGCCCGGAGCGGCTGCAACCGGAGGCACCTCCGCTGTCCGGCGCAGGTGGTCGCCGCCGAGGCCCAAAACGCCCGCCTCATCGTCACCAACCACCACAAGCTCGCCCTTCTCGACCGGGACGAGATCTTAGGCGGGCTCTTTGAAAACTGCGTGATCGACGAGGCGAACCACTTCGAACAGGCAGTCCGCGGCGCCTTCGGGATCGAAATCGCCTCGCGGGCCATGGCCGACACTATAGCCTATCTTGAATCGGTCCTCCGGCGGCTGACGCCGACGCCTGGAAATTTCGCTGCCAAGGGAATCGCCGCCGCGCTGACCGCCAGCGGCGAATTCCGCAAGGAGACAGCCGAATTTGCCGCCGCGCTCGCCGCCGTCCGCGGCGCCGCCGCTCCGGGGGAGGCGATGGTTCTTCCGGCGGAGCACCCGGCGTTTAGGGAGGGCCGTCTGAAAATCCACCTTGGCGTGCTCCGGAAGCGCCTAAAACAAATTGCCGGAGACCTGTCGTTCAGCAAGGATTCGGAGGCGTGCCGGAAGCTCGGAATCCGGACCCGAACCGTGGATCGGTTGAAGACCGCCCTTCGGGACCTCCAGGAGAATGCGGAGACGCTGAAAGAGATCGGGGAAAAGGCGATGGCTCCCGGGTATGTCGCGGCCGGCGTCCTCTACGTCCGCCACTGGACGATTTCCGTCCGCGCTGTGGAGGTGGCGGACATTCTGCGGGACCATCTTTACGCAGGTCGGGACTGCGTCATCTTCACCTCGGCGACGCTTCGCCAGGGCGAGAGCTTCGACGGTTTCCGGCGCGCCGCCGGGATGACGCCGGAACCGGGTTCGGAGGTTTCTTCCGGTACGGAACCGGATACACGGTGCGGCAGCGTCTCTCCGTCTCCTGAAGAACCTTCGCCGTCCGCGGAAAAACGTAACGTGTCTCCAATAGGCAGGGAAACTGGGATCATGATGCCGCATCGTAGCCCCAGTTTTCCCGCCCATCCCGGAACCGCGTCCGCAGTTCCCGTCGGACCTGCAACGCCGGGCGGAGAGGAAACGACGCGGGTGGACCAACCCAAGGGCAAGGAATTCCGTTTTGAGGCGATCCCCTCGCCCTTTGACCCCGCCGCCGCGGAGATCGCCGTCCCCAAGGAGGCCCTGAGCGGCGCATTTGAATGCAAGGAGGCCTGGCTCTGCCGGGTCGCGGAGCTTCTCCCCGGCCTGATCCGCCGGAACCGGGGGCGCACCCTCGTCCTCTTCGCCAGCTACAGCGATCTGGAGGCGATCTCCGCGCGGGTGGCGGATGAGATCCGCGCCGACGGCTATCCCCTCCTCCTCCAGCAGAGCGGCGTCCCGACCGCCTCCCTCTGCGACGAGTTCCGGGCGATCCGGGAGAGCGTCCTCTTCGGCGTGGACACCTTCTGGTACGGGGTCGATTTCCCGGGCGAGACGCTGACCCAGGTGATCATCACCCGCCTCCCCTTTCCGCACCCCCAGGATCCGCTGCAAATCGCGCGGCGGAATCTTCTCCCGAGCGAGGAGTACTGGCGGCGCTACCGTTATGAAACCGCTATCAAACTGCGGCAGGGGATTGGCCGCCTGATCCGCTCGGAGGCGGACCGGGGCAGGGTCGTGATCCTCGACGCGCGCTACCGCGCGCATAAGCGCAAGGAGGTTTCGGGATGACCGGTGTAATCCTTTCGGGCGGCAGAAACCTGCGGATGGGGCAAAACAAGGCCTTTCTCCGCATCGAAGGCGAACGGCTGATCGACCGGACCGTTCGGCTCTTCCGGGCGGTTTTCCCGGAGGTGATTATCGTAGCCGCCTCCCCGCTCGATTATCTCGATCAGGCGGCGACCATCGTTACCGATATCCTCCCGGAGAAGGGCGCCCTCGGCGGGCTCTACACGGGACTTTTCTTCGCTTTGGATGAGCGCGTCTTTGTCGCGGCTTGCGACATGCCTTTTCTGAACCGGGCCTTTCTGGAATATATGATCCGGCAGACGGCGGGATACGATATCATCGTTCCGGCCCCCCCCGACGGACTCCAGCCGCTCCACGCCGTTTACACCCGCCGGTGTCTCCCGGTGATTCGAAGCCTCCTCGACCGGAATCGCCTGCAGATCAAGGAGCTCTATCCGGGGCGCCGGCTCCTCAAGATTCCCCCCGAGGTTCTCCGCTCCTTTGACCCGGAGGGACGGATGTTCCTGAATGTCAACACCCCGGAAGATCTCCGGAACATGCAGGCGCGCTGACAAGGCGGGGGCGCGGAATCGCCCGGAGAAATTTTAATCGACGATGGTCACTTCATCCTTCTTTCCCTGATAATCCGGCATGACGTTCTTCCATCCCTTGATGCAGCCATAGATGACAAAACCGATGACCGCCAGGACAATGACGATCCCAAAGATCAAAATGGTGTTTGCAGGAATTGTAAACATCTGAGTCATCGCATACTCTCCTTCCAATTGATTTCAGAGCCGAATATCCATTCCGGCCCCGAAAGCTATATCCGGATGGTCCTCACCAGCGGATTCATCTTCCGGATTCCCAGCAGAATCTCCTCTAATTCCCTGTTTTTCCCATGGCAGAAAAGATAGCCGCTCTCCCGGGACAGTTTCATCTTGATAAAACCGAATCCGGCGGGAAAGCGCGATCCCTCGATGGTGCGAACCTGCTTCGCCGTGACTTCCAAGTTCCGTCGGAGACTTCTCAAAACGATCCGTCCTTCGCCGTCCATAGCGATCCGGTAGAAGAGGCCCAGCGACCAGAACCAGGTGTAAAGATAAAAAAATCCGATCATCACGGCATAGAGCCAGTCACCCAGAAACCCTCCCTGCCGAAACTTCAGGTAAACCAGAGGCACTGTCCCGACGGTCCATGCCAGCAGCAACAGGTAGAAAAGAATCACATACGCCGCCGGGGCCTGGAAAACATGTGACGACTCCGTCTCCTGATCCATAAGATCGTTTCCCCCGTCCGACGGTTCGGAGAAACCGCCGGCATTCGGCCCGGAAATCCGGTGGAGCGGTTTCTCCGAGAGCGTCATTTCCGATGGCGCCAACCCCATCCCTATTGCACGCCCCGGAAGAAATACTTGGGTCCGGCCAAGATGATATCGGGAAAATACATGCACACCACCAGGCCGATGAACTGCAGCGCCAAAAATGGGGCGGCCGATTTCCAGACATCCACCGTGGAGATCTCCGGCGGGGCCACGCTCTTCAGGTAGAAGAGTGAGAAGCCGAACGGCGGCGACAGGAAGGCTATCTGCATGTTCACGGCGAAGAGGACGCCGAACCAGATCGGGTCGAACCCCAATTGGCGGATGATCGGCCCGAAGAGCGGGACGGTGAGCATGATGATCCCGACCCAGTCGATGAACATCCCCAGGAAGATCAGGATGAGCATCATGATCCAGATGACCGTCCATGGACTTAGGCCGGTGCCCAGCAGCAGGCCGCTGACGAAGTCGCCGCCGCCCACCATGATGTACAGGGCGATGAAGATGTTCGCCCCGAACAGGCTCCAAAAGACCATGGCGGACGCCTTGATCGTGTTTTCCGCCGCCAAGACGAGGCTCTTCCAGGACATGCGGCCTTTGAAGATCGCGATAAGATACGCCCCCAGACACCCCACACCGGCCGCTTCCGTCGGCGCCGCGATCCCGACGATGATCGTTCCCAGAACGAGGAAGATCAGCAGCGCGGCGGGGATGATCGGCGTCAGCACCTTGAACAGTCCGAGCCAGTCCAGCCGCTCCTCTTTGGGGACGGGCGGACCTAACTTGGGGTTGATATAGCAGCGGATGGTGATGTAGGCGATGAACAGCCCGGCCAGCAGGAAGCCCGGGAGGAAGGCCCCGGCGTAAAGCTGCCCGATGGAGCAGTTGTCCACCATGCCATAGACGATCAGCATGACGCTGGGGGGAATCAGAATCCCCAGGGTGCCGCCGCCCAGGATGCAGCCCAGGGCGATGTACTTATCATATTTGCGGTTGAGCATCTGCGGCAGCGCGATCAGGCCCATGGTCACCTCCGTGGCGCCCACGACGCCCGCCATGGCCGCCATCATGGTGCAGGCGGCGACGGTGGCCGTGGCGAGGCCGCCCTTCAGCCAGCCCAGCCAGTTATAGACCATGTGGTAGATATCCTCGATGATCCCGCTCCGCTCAAGGATATTCGCCATCAGAATGAAGAGTGGGATGGCGTCCAACAGATAGTTGACCATCAGACCGAAGATCCGCGTTGGCACGATGTTGACGGCCGACGGCCCCTGGATGATCGCCGTGAAGATAATGCCCGTGACGCCGCAGGAAAAGGCCACCGGCAGCCCCATGAAGAGGAAAAACACCATGGTGCCGAAGATCAGTATGGTGAGATATTCAATGCTCATACGAATTCCCTCCCGGTGCGGGCCGTATAGACGTCGCGGATGGTCCAGACAATACACTGCAAGAGCAGCAGGACCCCGCCGAACGGCATCAGGAACTTGACGGGATACAGCGGCGGCCCCCAGTCGGTGAAGGAGTTCTCACCGATGATTTCGATCCCCAGAAAGGTGTTGCCGGCGTTCATCATCTGCGAGCTCCAGTAGAAATTCCAGGAGGTGTAGATATAGACCAGCACAAAGAGGTAGAATAACGGGGCGGTGATCAGATCCATGATCGCCTGCGTCCGGCGGGTCCGGGAGGCATAGACGACGTCCACCCGCACATGGGCCCGGTAGAAGTGGGCCGTGCCGCCAATCATGACGTAGTACATGGCGAACAGGGTTAACATCGTTTCATGTCCCCAGTTCGTCGGCATGCCGAAGAAATAGCGCATGATCACTTCAAAGGAGATGACCGCGACACAGATGAGCGACACGTAGGCCATCATCTTGCCCACGAAGACGTTGGTCTTCTCCACGGCCATCATGAATGTTCGTAATTTATCCATTGCATTATACCTTTCCTGAAATCCATTGATCTTTTCCCCCCGGGGAATGAACCGTTCCGAATCAACGTTCCGAAGTTCTCGATAAAAATAAAAAAAAGGGGAAGGGATACGGAATCCCTCCCCCCCGAAATCGTGATTAGAAGACCAGCTTCTTCCCGGCGTGGTCCACCATGTCCTTATCGGTGTAGTACACCATCTTCTCGGATTTCATGTACGCCCACTGGGACTTGAAGGCCTTCATCGCCAGCGGGTCCTTCTGCGCCCACTTCACCCAGAGCTCGGGGGCGAACTTCTGGAATTTCTCGATGTCCGATGGCTTCAACCGGATGACTTCCACACCCTTGGCCTTATACTTGGGAACGGCTTCGAGGTCGGCCTTCTGGATCGCCGTATAGTGATCCCAGGAGTGCCAGGTCACCGCCATCTCCAACAGAACCTGCAGGTGCTTGGGGATCTTCTTCCAGGAATTCATGTTGATCTCGATGCTCATCAAGTCGACGGGCTGGTGCAGACACGGGGTGGAGGGCGGCCCCATGATGATGTACTTGGCGATCTCGGCGAACCCCAGGTTGTAGTTGATCGCCCAGCCCACGTAGTCCGAGGCGTCGATGACGCCCTTCTCCAGGGCCGGATAGACCTCCCCGCCGGGGAGCAGGACCGTGGAGACGCCGGCCGCGCGGTAGATGTCGGCGATGATCCCGCCCGGATACCGGATCTTCTTCCCCTTGAAGTCCTCGAAGGAGCGGATGGGGACCTTGGAGTGGATCAGGTTGTCGTCGTGCTGGCGGCAATGATGCCGCCAATCGTCGCTCGCTCCGTATAGGGAGGATCCAGGGGCAGGAACGAACCCTTGCCGGCGCCGGCCAGCTTTTTCTGCACCTCCAAAAGCGTGATCCCCGCTTCCACGGAGAGGCTCAGGTTGGGGATGTCGTGCTCGGTAATCCGGTTGATCCGCAACATGGAGAGAATTAGATCGATCTTTCCGGGAATCCCGCCCGCAGCCATTTTGGTGCCGTTGCCGCGGGGGACAACGGTCCGCTTTTCCGAATGGGCATAGGCCAGCAGCTTCGATACCTCTTCCACACTTCCGGGGCTGACGACCGCCCTGGGCGCCAGGCCGTCGACGGCATAGCCCTTGAGCTGATCCGGATCCTGTATCACATTGGTTTCCCCGATGATTCCCTTCAGGGCGGAAACCCATTGGGTTGAATGGGACATACCCGGTCTCCTTTCCTCGACATTCCTCGCGTTATGCGGCTTTTTCCGTCTCCGGCAGCACCTTTCCCGGATTGAACATGTTCTCCGGATCGAAGGCCGCTTTGACCTTCTTCATGGCGGCGATGTCGCTGGCGCTGAAAATGAAGGACATCCCCTGAATCTTTTCCACGCCGATGCCGTGCTCGCCGCTGATCGTTCCTCCCATATCCACGCAGAGCTTCATGATCTCCATCGCCGCTGCATGGACCCTCGTCAGTTCATCCTTGTCCCGCTCGTCGAACAGGATCAGCGGATGCAGATTCCCGTCTCCGGCGTGGAATACGTTCGCGATCGGAAGCTTGTATTTTTTGCCGATTTCGACCACTTTGGCCAGCGTTTCCGGCAATCGGGTTCTGGGCACAGTGCCGTCGTTGACCAGATAGTTGGGCCGCAGCCGGCCGACGGCGCCGAACGCCCCCTTGCGACCGGCCCAGATCTTGTCGCGCTCCGCCTGGTCCTTGGCAACCCGGATTTCCCGCACGTTGTGCTGCCTGCAGATGGCCAGGATACGCTCCGTGAGTCTCTCCATGCCGTCTTTTAGGCCGTCTAACTCGATAATGAGGATGGCCGCCGCATCGGTCGGAAAGCCTACATGATAGGCCTCTTCGACGGCCTTGATGGTCAGGTTGTCCATCATCTCGAGGGTAGCGGGAATGATGCCTTCCCCGATGATCGCGGTCACCGTATTGCCGCCGTCCTCAATGGAATTGAAGATGCAGAGCATCGTCTTGACCGCCTCCGCCTTCGGCATGATCCGGAGCACCGCTTGGGTGACGATGCCGAGCGTTCCCTCGGAACCCCCCAGAACGCCCATCAGGTCATAGCCGGGGTTGTCGAGGGCCTTGCCGCCCACCTCAACGACCTGGCCATCGTAGAGGACCAGTTCCACTCCCAGGACATGGTTGCTGGTCACCCCGTATTTCAGGCAGTGGGGGCCTCCGGAATTCTCGCCGAAATTCCCCCCGATCGTGGTCACTTTTTCGCTCGCCGGATCGGGCTGGTAGAGGTAACCGTGCCGGGCCAGCACATTCTTCAGGTCCAGCGTCACCACGCCGGGCTGGACCACGACGCGCAGGTTTTCGATATCCATCTCCAGGATCCGGTTCATCCGCGTCAGGACAATGGCGATGCCGCCCCGAACGGCGACGCTTCCCCCGCTCAGGTTCGTGCCCGATCCCCGGGCGATGACGGGAATCTTGTGATCATGGGCGAATTTGACGACCTTTGACACCTGTTCCGTCGATGTGGGACAAACGATGCAGTCGGGTTTCGAGCGGATTAGCGACGCGTCATATTCATAGAGTTTTAAGTGCATATCGGAACAGAGCACATTCTCCTTGCCCACCAGCCGGACCAGTTCGCTGATCATTTTATCCTTTTCCATGTTGAACCCCTTCGTACTCTCCAGCCGTCCGGCGCCCCATGCGAATCGGCCGGTGTTTAAAACAAAACGGAACAGCGGGACACTACTTCTTCCGCGTTGCTTCCATCTCAGCGATTTCCTTCATGGTCGCCAGGATCTGCCGGGCATTCTCATAGACCGGCGTATCGACCATCTTGCCCTTGAAGGAAACAGCGGCGGCGCCCTTCGCGATCCCCTCTTCCTCGAAGATCTTCACGACGCCGGTCGCCCACTCGATATCGTCGGCCGACGGCATGTAGAGCTTGTGGGAGGGTTCGATCTGGCTCGGATGGATGAGCATCCGGCCCTCATACCCCATTTGCCGCCCTTCGAGAACGCTCTTCTCGAAGGCCTCGACATTCTTGAAATCGACGAACGGACAGTCGATGGCGACGCAGCCGGCGGCGCGGGCGGCCACGGCGGTATAAAACCGGCCGTAGAGCTGCTCATGCGCTTCGGAGGTCAGCTTCACCCGCATGTCCTTCGTGTAGTCCACGGCGCCGAAGATCAGGGAGTTGACGCGCTTGCTTGCGGTTGCGGAGGCATAAGCGTTGACCATGCCTTTGGCCGTTTCGATGAGAAGCTGAATGGCGATGCTGCCTACCTTGAGACCCCTTCTGCGCTCCAACTCTTCCAGTTTCCAGTCGAGGCGCTTCACGTTGTCCGCTTCGCCGGTCTTGGCCAGACAGACGCCGGAGAGACCTTCATGGACAATCGCTTCGAGGTCGTCGTTCGTCATCAGGGTTTCCCAGTTGTTGATGCGGGAATAGATCTTGGAGCCGCCGGCGCCGGCGAATTTCAGGTTTTCGCGGACGCACTCGCGCGCCTTTACCTTTTCGGCGGGGGGAACGGAGTCCTCCAGGTCCAGCGTGATGATGTCCGCCGGAAATTCCGGCGCCTTGCCGACCATCTTTTCGTTGTTCCCCGGTACGTAGAATACGGATCTCATGACTGTCATAATCGTTTCTCCTTTCATTCTTGTCGCTCGTGATGGGGACAGTAGGGGCGCGATTAATCGAGCCCTTACAATCTGTCCCCTCAGTTTTCCCTTGTGGGCTATTTTACCCTCAGTTTTCCTTGCTCTTTGAGCTCTTTCAGCCTCCCCGGGATCTCGTTGGGATTATCGACCACGATGATTCCCGCTTCCCGGAGCCGCGTGATCTTGTCCTGCGTGGAGCCGCTGCCGCGCTCGACGATCGCACTGGCATGGGAGAACTTCATTCCCGCGGGCGCCCAGGCGCCAGAGACATAGATGATAATCGGTTTCGTAAATTTCCCCGACTTCACCAACTGCGCCGCCTCCTCCTCGTGGGAGCCGCCCATCTCGCCGAAGATGGCCATCACATCCGTATCCGGATCCTCCTGAAACAGCGGGAGGACGTCGGAGAAGGACATGCCCGTCACCGGCTCCGTCCCAACGTGAAGGACGGTGCTGACGCCGAACCCCGCCTGGGCAATGACGTAGGGAAGCGTTCCCGACTGCCCGCCGCTGCGGGAGATCACCCCGACATGTCCCGGCACGAAATGCTTATTGGCGAATTCGACCGAACCGCCCAGCCAACCCAGCGCGCCGATCCCCGGGGTGTTCACCCCGATGGAGCCGGGACCCAGCAGCATCGCCCCCTTCTGTTTCCCGTAGGCGACCATCTCGAGGATATCGTACAATGGAACGCGCTCGACCGGCATGACGATCCACTTGATGTCCGCGTCCAGCGCCTCCATGACGGCGTCCTTCAAGCCCGTTCCGGGGATGAAGGTCACGGAGACATCAAATAAGCCGTGGTTTTTCACCGCATCCTTGACCGTATTGTAAACGGGGATCCCGTCCACCTCCTCGCCGCCGCGGCCCGGCGTGACGCCGGCGACGACGTTCGTTCCCATGCGGCGCATGAACTTGGCGCGCATCGAGCCTTCCCGGCCCGTAATCCCCTGAACCACCACTTTTGTTGATTTTGTCAGCAAGATAGCCATATTTTCACCACCTTCTTGGTTTAAGATATTCCGTGCTTCTTACGGTACTCATCCAGCCCCGGGATGGGCGCCTCGATCCGAATCGCCCCTTTCCCCCTGAACCGGCACTCATATTCGCAGGCCAGGCACTCCGTCCCGAGACGTTTGGCGTCACCCTCGACCGCGGGCTTGCCGTCCTTCAGGATCAATATCCCCCGGGCGTAGGTCTTGCAGGCCGCGATACAGGCCTTGGATTCGCACTCCGGACACTTGCTCTCATCGATGATGATTTTGATCGTCTGTTCCTGAAACTCCATGGGTGGCCTCCTTTACCCTTTTCTTTCCTTCTTGTATTCGAGAACCATCTCCTTCATCTCCGCCGCAAGCCCGACCGTATCGTACACGCGCTCGCCGCCGTAGATCCGGATCCGGGCGTTGAGATCCTTCGTCCCTTCCCTCAGGATCTCCAGGGACTCCTTTTCCTTATTGCCGGCCAGAAGCAGCATGACGGGGAACCCGGGACGTTTGGGCAGTTCCTCCCTGAGGGCCTTGACGACGCCGTGGGCGTGGTGCCACTGTTCCTGGTTGGCCGCCATGAAACCGCCCAGCATGTAGCCGTCGATCCCCGGCTGAGAGAAGACGAGTTTGACCGCGCGATAGACCTTGGAGGCGGGCGGGTTTCCGCTTGTATCGGCGAAATCGGGCACTCGCAGCCCCTGCTTGTTGAGACCATCGACACCGAGCATGGCGCCGCCGCCGCCCATGCCGTGATAACCGATCGTCCCGAAGCACTCCCCTTGGATATGGTTGTTCATCTCGGCGAAATAACAGGTCCCGCGCAGATCCTTCTCCTCCACCCACCAAGCGATCTTGTCGAGCTCCGTGGGCGGGGTTCCCGACTCGCGGGCCACCTTGATCCCCAGCTCGGGATGACGGATAACGGACGAATCGTCGATGGTGATGCGGCAGTCGCCGGCGAGGACCTTGCCGTCCTTGGTGACGACCATGGGATTGATCTCGATGAGGCGGGCGCCATAGTTCTTGAAGGTTTCGTAGAGCCCAACCATCAGCCGGGCGACCTGCGTAATGTGGGCGCTGGGGACCTTGACTTTGTTTGCGAGATTGAGGGCGTCGTAGATCTTGAATCCGCGGATGACATCCACATTCATGAGGGCGATCTTGTCTTGGGGAACCGACTCGATATCCATGCCGCCCTCCGTGGAGAACATGACCACGGGACAGCGCGCGTCCGCCTGGGCGTTGACGATGATCCCGGCGTAGTACTCCTTGTCGATACTTAGCTTCTCCTCAACGAGAACCTTCTCCACCAGATAGCCCTTGATCGTGGCCCCCAAGAGCAAGGCCGCTATCTTTTCCGCCTCTTCGGGCGTATCGGCGAATTTTACGCCGCCTGCCTTTCCGCGGCCGCCGGCCCAGATCTGAACCTTAATGACCACGGGTTTCCCGATCTTCTCCGCAATCTGCCTCGCTTCCGCGGGCGTTTTTGCAACCGCTCCCTGAGGGATCGGCATCTTGGCGATCTTGAACAACGCTTTCCCTTCATGCTCCTGTAATCGAGCCATAGCTACCTCCTAATGATTGATACGTGAATATCCATGCACAAAGCCTCTTGCCCGAATTCATCGCGTTAAATATGACAGACTAACGAACATAAGACAATGGTGTCACCGCCGATGAAGTATGGACCCACCCAGCACCGATAAACGGACCCACCTGATCGTTACTTTATCTTTTTTCCACACCGGCTAAAGAGACCCATCAACTTTTATTACCCAGC
>Ga0210056_1001439_pt1 | contig 20709 bp, 21 predicted proteins | sample CryGeyCG2014_080_2_FD_183965 | JGI IMG/M metagenome (GOLD analysis project Ga0210056, IMG submission 183965) | Groundwater microbial communities from aquifer - Crystal Geyser CG07_land_8/20/14_0.80 (SPAdes) (version 2) | ecosystem: Environmental > Aquatic > Deep subsurface > Groundwater | place... | reverse complement strand
TTTAATCCTCGCTAAAAACAACCCCATTTTTTTCTATTTTAAAAAACTTTTTCTCTCGAGAAAAATTAACAAAAGCTATTTGGTTTTAGTTAGGGGAGAAATTAGCAAACAAAAAGGCGCGATTGAATTTGAATTAACAAGATCTTCCACTTCTGGTAAAAGAAAGATAGTTTTACTTCAGAAGGGAAAAAGCACAAAGAAGACAATTAAAAAGACAAAAGTTGCTCTTACTCTCTATGAAGTAGCGAAAAGATATCAAGGTTATACTCTTTTAAAAGTGGAACCCAAAACTGGCCGTACTCATCAGATTAGAATTCATTTAGCTAGTATTGGTTTTCCAGTAGCTGGTGATAAAATCTATGGTTTTAAAGAGGCTTATGAAGGAGTATTCAAAAGGCAAATGCTTCATGCCCAAGTAATTTCTTTTTTGACTCCTCAAGGAGAATTCTTAGAAATCGAAGCGCCAATGCCCCAAGATTTTGCTTCTGCTCTTCGGCGATTACTCCCGATTGCTAAAAATTAATTTTTGTGATAAATTAGAATAAAATCAATAAAAAACTTTTTAACTGAACATGAAAAAAATTAACATTCAAGATGTCAAACCAGGGATGTATGTCAAAATCCTTCAAAAAATACCTACCTCCGCTAAAGCTACGGCGGGCAAGAAAGAAGATGATAAAGAAAGAACCCAGCAAATAGAAGGATTAATTTTGAGTCGAAAACATCATAATGAGCCAGGAGCGACTATTACCCTAAGAAGGATAATGGATGGCGTAGGAGTGGAGTGGATTATTCCTCTTTCTTCACCCTTAATTCAAAAAGTGGAGTTAATGAAAGCCTCACGGGTAAGAAGGGCAAAATTATATTATCTGCGAAATAAATCTTCTAAACAAATCAGAAAGAAATTAAAAATAGCTGCTAAGGGAGAAAAGGTGATTGATACTAAGGCCGCAAAAGAGACAGAAAAAAGTGAAAGTGAAACCATTAAAGAAAGTTAATAATAAGTAATCATTGAATTATGCGCGGGTGCTGTAACTTGGTAGCCAGGCATCTTTGAGGTGGATGTGTCCGTAAGGACGTGGAGGTTCGAGTCCTCTCCCGCGCACCAGAATTAAAATTTATGATTTTTATATAATTTACATTGAAAGATATTAATATATAGAAAACATAGCGGGATTAGTCGATCCTTCTATAAAATAACAATTTGTAAAAATTAATTAAAAATTTATGTCTAAAGAGAATCTTTCTAATCCTTATTCTGAGGATGAGGCATTCGAAGAGGCTTCTGAAATGAAGAAAAAAATAGAAACAGGTAAAGCTACTTCTTATGGAGAAGCAGAACAATTAGTAAATCAAGAGAAAACAGAAAACGAGGAAGTGACTACTAAAGCAGAAATTGATGATGCTGTAAATTTTGCTCGTTCTCAATATGAAGAAGGGCTAATTGACGAAAAAGAGTTAGATGATGTCCTTAATCTCCATCGTAATCTTAATGATTCTAGAATGAAGGAGAAAGCTTTATCTCAAAGGGATGGAGACCTTCTAGAAAAATGGCTATCTCTTAATATTGCTGAAAAAATGAGAAAAGAACGTGAGGCTGAATATAGACGAGATTTTAGAAAAAAGTTTAACCCCGAGATGTTAGATAAGGTAGAAGGCGGTATTCGAGAGATTGAGAGTACAATAAAGCGGCATATAGGTAATGCTGGGAGTATTGAGGAAGCAAAGAAATTAGTGAATCTTTGGGGTGATTTTATAGAAAATTCCTGGGTTCGTATTACGGATGGTCGATATGTGAATGATCCTAGACGGGGTCGAGAAAAAGTTGAAGCTATACTAAAGTTAGCTAATGCTTTTTTGCTAACAGAGGCTGTCAGGGGAGAGAGATTTAGAAGGAATAAAGAGATAGAATTAAGTCCAGAAAAAAGGGAGAAAATTGAAGAGGAAGAAAAAAAAGAGATTAAGAAAATTATTGACGATATAAAAGGGACACTCGGTATCGATTAATATTATTTTGTTGTAGACATAATTTATGATTTTTATTTCTAATGAATATCAGCAGACTATAAAAGCAGTAGAAAAAGCTATTCCAGCTGTTGTGGCTATTTTAATGTTTAAATCTCCTGAGCAGGTAAAACAAAAAATTGATAAAACTATTTTTGAGCAGTTGCCCCGAGATAAAAATGGTCTAGTTCGTTTAGGCAGTTGCTCAGGTTTTTTTGTTTCTGCTGATGGTTATGTTTTAACTAATCGCCATGTCGTTGAAGATGAAGAAGCTTTTTATGAAGTCGTTTGGAAACACCGTCATTATCCCTGCCAAATTTTAGCCAGAGATGAAATGACCGATTTAGCTTTCTTAAAAATTGATGGCAAAGATTTCCCCTATTTATCATTAGGTGATTCTTCCAAATTAAAATTAGGTCAAACAGTGATTGCTATTGGCAATGCTTTATCTGAATTTGAAAATACTGTTTCTCGAGGTATTATTTCTGGCCTCTCTCGACATGTACAAACTGATTTAGAAAATATGAATCGAGAATTTTCTGGATTAATTCAAACTGATGCAGCTATTAATCCTGGTAATTCTGGCGGACCTTTAATTAATCTTTTTGGTGAAGCTATTGGGGTGAATACAGCTGTAGTTTTAGGGGTAGAAAATATCGGTTTCACCATTCCCATTAATCAAGCCAGAGTGATTTTAAAAGACATAAAACAATACGGCAAAATTTATCATCCTAATTTAGGAGTGAGATATTTATTAATTGATAATGACTTACAAAAAGAACATCAATTACCCTTTAACTACGGCGCTTTTCTCATTTATGAAACTCTTCCTGGTCAAAAAGGCGTTCTTTCTGGGGGAGCAGCTGAAAAAATTGGTTTAAAAGAAGGTGATATTATTTTAGAAATTGATGGCAAAAAAATAAACAAAGATTATAATTTAACCGATGTCTTAAAGGAACACCAGGTAGGTGAAAAAATAAAAATTACCTTTTGGCATCAAGGCCTGTCTGCGCAGGCAGGCGAAACCAAGCAAGGAGAAATTAAATTAGAATAGTTATCCCTTTCTATTTTCTTTAATAAAATCTTTAAAAGTGGCTGAAAACAAAGGCCATTTTTTTAAATAGTAATCTTCAACAAGAAGGTCTTTTGCCACTTGGTGTACTTTTTCAATCATTTCTTTATTTAAGAGAGAGTTCATTAACAAGTCAGGAATACCAGATTGTTTAGTTCCTAAAAATTCTCCAGGCCCTCTTAAAGATAAATCTATTTCTGCTAATTTGAAACCATCATTGTATTTCACTAAAGATTCTAAGCGAGAATAAATTGTTTTAGATGAAGATTCTGCAAAAAGGAAACAATAGGATTGATATTTAAAGCGGCCTACTCTACCCCTAAATTGATGAAGTTGGGCTAAACCAAAATGTTCTGCACCTTCAATCACCATCACGGTGGCATTAGGAATATCTATGCCGACCTCTACTACTGAAGTAGAAACCAAAATATTAATTTTATTTTCCTGAAACTCTCTCATGATTTTTTCTTTTTCTGGAGATTTCATTTTGCCATGGAGCATATTAACTTTTAAATCAGGAAAAATATCTTCGCTTAATTTTTTGTATTCCTTTTTTACGGCCTTGACTTCGTAATTAATTTTTTCTGCCAGAGAAATAAGGTTTTTAGCTGAAAAAGTCAGAGGAGAAATTTCATTTTCTTCTATTCTAGGACAAATCACAAAAACCTGTCTTCCTTTTTTAACTTCTGCTCGGATAAATTGGTAAACTTTTTCTTTATCTTTTGGCGGCACTACTTTGGTAATGACTTTTTTTCTTTCTTGAGGCAACTCATCTAAAATTGATAAATCCATATCTCCATAAAATACCAAAGCTAAAGTACGGGGAATAGGAGTAGCAGTTAAAGATAAGAGATGAGGTACTTCTTTAGTTACAGCGTTAGGAGAAAGCAATTTTTTTCTTTGTTCTACGCCAAAGCGATGCTGTTCATCAACAATCACTAAACCCAATCTATTGAAGTGGATATTTTTTTGGATTAGAGCATGGGTGCCAATAACAATAATAGGGAGATAAGAATTGATAATTGTGTTTAAAGCTCTTTTAGAAATTTTACCCTCCAGTCCCTGGTCGTATATTCTGGCCTCAGAAGAAGTTAAAAGAGCAATTTTCACCCTGTAGTTTTTGGTAAAAGATTTGAATTTTTCAAAATGTTGACGAGCTAAAATTTCCGTCGGGGCCAGAAAAGCTACCTGATATTGAGAATTCAAGGCGAGAAGGGAAGCGGCAAGAGCAATGACAGTTTTACCTGAGCCAACTTCGCCTTCCAATAATCTATTCATCAGTCGCTCCGTCAGATTTTTAGTTATTTCCCATAAACTCTTTCTTTGAGCTTCGGTCAAAGAAAAAGGCAAGGATTTAACGAATGATTTTAAAAACTCAATATCTAATTTGATTTTTGGGTAGGCTAAGAGACTCACCTTTCTTTTTATTTTTAAAAGATAAAGTTGGGAAAACAAAAGAGATTCGAAAATGAATCTTGTTTTAGCTTTTTGAGATAAAGCTAAAGAACTAGGGAAATGAATTTGCTTAAGGGCTGTCTCCAAAGATGAAAGTTGGTATTTTTTTAAAAGAAAATCAGGTAGATATTCAGATAAATTTAAAGAAGAATCAAGCAATGGTTTGATAAGATAACGAAAAGCTCTAGAACTGAGGCCTTCGGTCTCAGGATAAATAGGCACTAAACGGCCGGTATGTTTCAAATCCTCGAAGAAATCTTCATCTAATTTTTGACGGGAAATTATTTCATAAGCAGGGCTAGAAAGAATTAATTTTTTTCCTTGAGCTTTTATTTTGCCAGATAAAGATAAAGTGGTGCCCGGAGGAATATTTTTCATTAAATATAATTGATTAAACCAAATAATATTAATGGTACCGGTATCATCAAAAGCTTTAGCATTAATAATAGGCATTCTTTTTCTTAAACTTCGATAAACATTTATTTTATCAATCGTAGCAATGATGGAACAAGTTTCGTTAGGTTGAAGGTCTTTAATTTTTTTTATTTGAGAAAAATCCTCATAGCGAAAAGGAAAATGCCACAATAAATCTTTAACTGTTTTTATCCCTAACTTATTTAAGTATTTTAAATAACGCGGTCCCACACCGCGTACTTCAGAAACAGGGTCAGAAAGTCGAAGTTCCATAATTTTGGAATGGTGCCCCCCTCACTTGGAAAGCACAAGATTTTATCTTTTTGGGCAAAGCCCCTCACTTGAAAAAGATCGGCTATCGCCAGAAAAATAATAAAATTAATCTTTTCCAAGTGAGGGGCAAAGCCCAGTGCTTTCCAAGTGAGGGGGTGCCCCCGGGAAGAATCGAACTTCCATCACAGGCTCCGCAAGCCCGTATTCTATCCGTTGAACTACGAGGGCCCAACTACGCTCCGATTAACATCGGAGCTTCGATGGGCAAGCATACTTATCTTGAGGCACTGCTTGTCCTTCCGAAGCTCAAATGCAAATTTGAGCGAAGGAGGAAACTACGAGGGCCCAACTACGCTCCGATTAACATCGGAGCTTCGATGGGCAAGCATACTTATCTTGAGGCACTGCTTGTCCTTCCGAAGCTCAAATGCAAATTTGAGCGAAGGAGGAAACTACGAGGGCCCAACTACGCTCCGATTAACATCGGAGCTTCGATGGGCAAGCATACTTATCTTGAGGCACTGCTTGTCCTTCCGAAGCTCAAATGCAAATTTGAGCGAAGGAGGAAACTACGAGGGCCCAACTACGCTCCGATTAACATCGGAGCTTCGATGGGCAAGCTTCTTTTTAAATTATATCGAAATTTTGTAATGAAAGCAAAAAATTGTATACTGAATAAATAATACAGATATGGATTTTTATTATGAAATATTATTCAACTGAGGCCTTTATCTTAAAGAAAGAAATTTCTGAAGAAAAAGATAACATTTACCATTTTTTTACCAAAGATTTTGGTCGTCTTAATCTTTTAGCCAAAGGCACCAGAGATATTTTAGCCAAATTAGCTGGACATTTAGAAATTCCGGCTTTAGTAGAACTTAATTTTTCTTTAGGCTATCGACCACGGCTCATTACTGCTTTAGAGAAAGAACCTTATTTAGAGGTCAAAAAGAACGAAAAAGCCTTAAGGGCTGCTTTTCAAATGATGGCCTTAGTTGATGAACTGACTATTATTAACCAAAAAGATTTAGAACTTTTCAAACTCTTGTTTGATGTTTTATATTTTCTGGAGAATAACTTTCGCCAATCCTCAAAAATTGTTGATTTTAGTCGGTTATATTTTGGGGCTCAATTTCTGAAACTTCTGGGCTATCAACCATTTTTAGATGGCTGTGTAGAATGCGGCAATAGGGATACTCATTATTTTAGCTTTCCTAAAAGAGGGTTGGTTTGTTTAAAGCATTTTTCAAAAGGAGATTTATCCGCGTCTGCGATTCAAAAAAAATATTTAAAATTTCTTTTTGATTTACCATTAACCAAGTTTTCATCACTACCTTTAATTACTCAGATTTTGGAAGAAAAAAAGTTTTTAGAAGCACTTTTAAATCAATTTACTTTAATAGTAAAATCTGATATATTACAAATAGACGAATAAAAGATATGAGAATAAAAAATTTTCTTCATAGTTTTTGGGGCGGAGCAATCATCGTTATTCTCATCATAATTTTAGGTTATTTTCTTTGGGGGATGTTAACAAGCGGAGGGATTGTTTTCTCGGTTTCGGGACCTGATAATATAAAGTCTGGAGAAATCGGAAATTTTCATTTGGAATATGTCAATAATTCAAGAGTAACGATAGAGGATTGCTCAATTGAAATAGAATTACCAGAAGGAATTATTTTGAGAGAAAATCCTGCTAAAAAAACCATAGTTTTCGAGATAGGAGAAGTCCCGTCTAAAGTATCAGGCGAGAAGATAATTGATTTGCTGATTACCGGAGAATCCAAAACAGCAAAAAATATTGAAGCGACTTTCAATTATCGACCTAAGGGACTTTCTTCTAGCTTTTCCAAGAAAGACATCAGGACAGTTCTTCTTAGCGGCTCAAGTTTTAACTTAGAAATCAATGTTCCTAAACAAGTTTTTATAGACCAAACTTTTCCTTTTGAAATTAATTGGCTAAATTTAACTCAACAGACATTTGAAAACATAGAGCTAAGAGCAGAATGGCCAACTGGTTTTTCTTTTGATAGTGCTAACCCAGACATTACCAGAGAAGAAGGAAGTAATAATAAATGGGTGCTGGGAGTTATTAACGCTTCTGGCCAGGGGAAAATTAATATCAATGGTTCTATTTCCGGCCAGGATGGAGAAACTAAAAGAATAATGTTGACTTTGGGCTTAGTTCAAAATAACAACTTTCTTCCTTTAGCTAAAACCGAGGGGCTTTTAAGCCTGATGGCTAATCCTTTAAAAATTTCTAGCTTTGTTAATGGAGATAGTAATTATAACGCTGATTTAGGAGAGAAATTAGATTTTACTATTAATTACGAAAATAATTACTCTTCCAGCCTTCGTGATTTAAAAATTACCACCCAATTTAATGGCGATGTTTTTGATTTTTCTACCCTCAAAGCGCCAAATGGAGTGTTTTCTACCAGGTTTCAAACTATTACTTGGACAGGAGCAAGGGTAAAAGAATTATATGTGCTCAATCCTGGCGAAAAAGGTACTTTGAATATTTCAGTCAGATTAAAGAAAGATTGGCCAATGCAAAGTTTGGCACAAAAAAATATTGTTCTTGAAGTCAAAACTACCATCGAAAGCGCCAGCGTGCCAGAAGAATTAGGTTATCAAGGATTACCTCGGGCTCAAGCTTTAGATACCATTAAACTTAACAGCAATTGCGCTTTAAATATCGAAAGTTATTTTTGGGATGCGCCTAGCCAAATAGTGAATACTGGGAAATTACCCCTTAAAGCTGGAGAACCTACAGATTTTACTCTCCATTGGAAAATTATTAATACTTATAATGCCCTAAATAACATCGCAGTTCAAACTACTCTTCCTCTTTGGATTGAATGGACAAATCAGATTGCTGGTAATTATGGTGATTATCCCCCTGTTTACGATACTAAAAGTCGTCAAATAACTTGGACTTTAGCTAGTGTTCCTGTTGGTTCTGGTACGGTGTTGAAACCTTACGAAGCGATTTTTCAAGTGAAAGTGACCCCTTTGTCATCGCAAGTTAATCAAGGGATTGATTTGACTAATGAAATTACTTTGACAGCTACTGACGTCTTTACCCTAAAAAATATTAATTTTACCTATTCTGCTGTTAATTCTAATAAATTAACTGATCCAGCCATGCCTTATAATGGCGGTCTCGTAAGGCCATAGTTAATAATTTTTAATTTTAAATTTTAAATTTATTATCGTGGAAGATTTAATGGAGAAAATAGTTTCTCTTTGCAAACGTCGAGGTTTTATTTTTCCCAGTTCTGAGATTTATGGGGGTTTAGCTAATACTTGGGATTTTGGTCCTTTAGGCGTAGAAATGAAGAATAATGTCAAAAAAGCCTGGTGGAAAAAAATAGTTTTGGAAAGAAAAAATATTATTGGTTTGGACTCAGCAATTATTATGAACTCGAAAGTTTGGGAAGCCTCTGGCCATGTAACGGGTTTTGCTGATCCTCTTGTTGAATGTAAATCTTGCCATACTCGTTTTCGAGTTGACGATTTAATGAAAGGGAAATACGGTGAAGTTACAATGAAAGATGGCTATCCTCATTGTCCTTTATGTGGCGGGGAACTAACCGAAGAAAAGAAATTTAATTTGATGTTTAAGACTTTTTTTGGTCCAGTGGAGGATAAGACCCATCTCGTTTATTTAAGACCGGAGACCGCTCAAGGAATTTTTATTAATTTTAAACAAATCGCCACTACTAGTCGCCAAAAGATTCCTTTTGGCATTGCCCAGATAGGTAAAGTTTTTCGTAACGAAATTACTCCTGGTAATTTTATCTTTCGCACTAGAGAATTTGAACAGATGGAATTAGAATATTTTGTTAAACCTAAAGAAGATAAAAAATGGTATGAATATTGGCAAAAGGAGAGAACAAAATGGTACGAAGATTTAGGTCTTAAAAAAATAAACCTTCGACTACGAGAACATGCTAAAAAAGAATTAGCTCATTATGCTAAGAATTGTGTCGATATTGAATATCAATTTCCTTTTAGTAATGAAGATGGTTGGGGAGAGTTAGAAGGAATAGCTAATCGCACTGATTACGATTTAAAAAATCATCTTGAGCATTCGGGAAAAGATTTAAAATACTTTGACGAAGAAACAAAAGAAAATTACTTGCCTTATGTCATAGAACCTTCAGCTGGAGTAGAGAGATCATTATTAGCTTTTCTTTTGAATGCTTATCAGGAAGAACAAGACGAAAAAGGGGAAAAGAGAATCGTTTTAAAACTCCATTCTCAGTTAGCTCCGATAAAATTGGCTATCTTCCCGCTTTTAAAAAATAATAAAGATTTGAAGAACTTAGCCCAAGAAATCTACCAAAAATTAAAATTAAAACTGAATTTTCCTATTGATTATGATGAAGTGGGTTCTATTGGCAGACGTTATCGTCGGCAAGATGAGATCGGTACGCCTTGGGGAGTGACTGTTGATCATCAAAGCTTAGAAGATAAAACCGTGACCATAAGAGAGAGGGATACGATGAAACAAGAAAGAATCAAAATTGAAGAAATAGAAAATTTTCTCAGAGAAAAACTAGCCAACTTTTAATTACTCATCCGGTGTATAAATTCCAGCTCAAAACTTTTCCTAACGGTTTGAGAATATTAATGGTTCCTTCAAAGGAATCGCTTTCTTTTCAAGTGATGGTTTTGGTTAACACTGGTACGGACTTTGAATCGAAAAATACCAATGGGATTTCTCATTTTTTAGAACATCTCTGTTTTAAAGGCACAAAGAAACGATCCTCTAACTTAGAAATTACTCAAGTCTTAGATAATGTTGGAGGCTCTTACAATGCTTTTACGAGTGACGAGATAACTGGTTATTGGGCAAAAGTTGCTTCTAAAGATAAAAACTTAGCTTTGGATATTGTTTCTGATATTTATTTAAATTCTCAATTTCCTGAAAAAGAAATAGAAAAAGAAAAAGGAGTAATCATAGAAGAAATTAATATGTACCGAGATATCCCTCAATATTACATTTGGGATTTATGGCATAAATTGCTTTATGGTAATCAACCAGCTGGCTGGTCTACCTTAGGAGTAAAACAGAATATCAAAAAATTTCGCAGAGAGGATTTTTTGAAATATCATCTAAACCAATATCGCTCGAAATCTACCTTAGTGGTCATCAGCGGTAATTTTCACAAAAAAGAAATTATTGAGAAAATAAAAAACGGATTTGAGAATATGTCTCAAGGAGAAAGACAAAATAAAATAGGAACCAAAGAAAAACAAAATAGTCCGCAAGTTCTTTTAGAAGAAAAAAAGACAGATCAAGCTCATTTACTTCTAGGGGTAAGAGGAATTAACCTTTTTGATAAAAGAAGATACGCCTTAGATATTTTGGATGCAGTTTTTGATGGTGGGATGTCAGGAATTTTATTTCAAACCGTAAGAGAAAAATTAGGAGCAGCTTATTATATCAGTAGCATTGTTTCTTATAATACTGATTATGGTTTTTGGGCTGTTAAAGCAGGAATTGATAATAATCGTTTAGAGACAATTTTAGAAGCTATTTTAAAAGAGTGGAAAAGATTAAAAATCAGTCTTCTTGCCCCAAAGGAAATAACAAAAGCGAAAAATTATCTTTACGGAAAAATTGCCTTAAGCATGGAAAATGTTCACGAAGTAGCTAATGATCTCTCCTATCAAGAACTTTTAAAGAAAAAAATAGAAACCCCCCAAGAATATTTACAGAAAATAAAAAAGATTACTGTGTCTGACTTGCGAAAAGTAGCTCAAGATTTACTAATTCCTCAACATCTTAATCTTAGTCTTATTAGTCCTTACAAAGATAAGGAAAAGTTAATTAAAATCTTAAAAAAGAATTTTTAAAATAATTTTTTAAAATAATAAAAATTTTTAATATGTTTGAGAATTCAAAAAATCAATTGGATATTTCCTGGCAAAGTATTTGGCGGTTCTTTCTTGTTCTCCTTCTTTTAATAGCTATTTGGTTTTTCCGCCAAATTATTCTTTTTATTCTCGTAGCTTTTATTATAGCTTCTTTGTTAGAGGAGCCAGTTAATTATCTGTCATCAAAAATTAAAAGTCGTTGGTTAGCTACTTTGATTATCTATTTGATTTCTTTGTTTTTAATGGGTTTATTAATTTATTTAGCCATTCCTCTTATTTCAGAAACGATTATCGACCTTATCCCAAAATTTAATTTGAATATTAATCCTGAAATTATTCGTAATTTTATTCAAGAGTGGGAAATAACAGGGGTCCCTTTTAAAAATTTCCTCTCAGTCCTTGGTCCCTTAAGCAACCAATTTCTTGATTTTTTTGCTAAGTCCATTAGTTTTCTGGTTAAAATAGCCGGTGGAGTTTTTTCTATTTTTTTCATTTTTCTTTTAGCTTTCTTTTTAAATACCGAAAGAAATGGCGTCGAAAAGGGATTAAGATTAATTACTCCTAAAAATTATGAGGAATATGCAGTTTATCTTTGGGGAAAAGCCAGAAAAAAAGTTGGCGGTTGGTTTTATAGCCAATTGATTTTAAGTTTGTTTGTTGGTGTTTTAGTCTTTATTGCTTTTAAAATTTTAGCTCTGCCTAACCCAGAATTCTTGGCCATTTTAGCAGCCCTTTTGGATTTTATTCCTTATCTTGGGCCCTTTATTGCTGGTTTTATAGCTACAGTTTTTGGTCTTGGTCAGAGTCTGCTTTTAGGAGTATTGAGTTTAATAATCTTTATTACTATTCAAATTTTAGAAAATATTATTGCTCCTTCGATTCGTTCTCGAGCGATGCAGATTAATCCTTTGATTATTATTTTTGCCATTCTTTTTGGTGGAAAATTAGCTGGAACTCTTGGTATTGTTATTGCTTTGCCTTTAGCTGCTACTCTGATAGAGTTTATTCGAGATCTCAGAAGCGGGAAAATTAATAGTTATCTACCTCAGAAAAAATTGTTGTAAAATAGCCGCCAGTTTATATGAAGTCTATTTTAATTTCCAAGGTTGATTTAAAAAATCTATATTTAGATAAAAAATTAACTACCTATGATATAGCTAAATTTTATGATTGTTCTCAAGGAACAATATGGAAGAGGTTGAAAGAGTTTAATATAAAAACAAGATCTTCTTGGAATAAAGTTGATCTTTCTAAGACAAAATTGAGAAATTTATATATTAGAAACGGATTATCTACCTGGCAAATAGAAAGACGCTTGAAAATCTCTAGAGGTACGATCTATAGGAAGCTTATAGATTATAATATCCTGGTAAGGAATCGAGCTCAATCTCACATTGTTTATCCTCGGAAGAACTTTAATGGGAACAAGACAAAAAAAGCTTATCTTATTGGTTTTTCAATGGGTGATTTGAGGGTAAGGAAGATATATAAAAATAGTGAAACAATTCATATTGATTGTGGTTCGACCAAAAAAGTGCAGATTAACCTTATTTCAAAATTATTTAAAGCTTACGGAAGAATCTGGATTAGTAAACCAAATAAGGTAGGAGCTACTCAGATCGAATGCTTCTTAAATAATTCTTTCAATTTTTTATTAAGAAAGCGGGTTTTGATTGACCATTGGATTCTCAATAACAAGAAGTATTTTGCTGCTTTTCTTGCTGGATTTACTGACGCTGAAGGGTGTATTTCTATTACTCATAAAGGACTAGCTTTTTATTCTTTAGGAAATTATAACAGTCGGCTTTTATCACAGATTCGAAATCAACTTCTAAAAAGTGGAATAGAAAGCCCTAAACTAACCGAGGGAAAAACCAAAGGATACATTGGAAAGGAAGGATATGCAAACAATCAAAATTACTGGTCGCTGCGCCTTAACAGGAAAATTCATTTATTAAAACTTTTTGTTTTAATTGATCCTTATTTAAAACATCCCACCAGAATTGAGGGAGTTAAAAAAGCAAAAGAAAACATAAAAATGCGGAATAAAAAATATGGAAATATTAATATGAATTCAAGGGAATATGAATAAAAAAGTTTTTTTCATCTCTACAGCAATTGATTACCCTTCGGAAAAGCCGCATTTAGGTCATTGCTTGGAGAAAATTCAAGCCGATGTTATAGCTCGATATAAAAGACTTCAAGGATTTGATGTCCATTTTAGCATTGGTACCGACGAACACGGGTTAAAAATTCAAAGATATGCCCAAAAGGCGGGTAAAAAACCGCAAGAATTTGTAGATGAAATGAGCGGATATTTTAAAGATTTGTGGGAAAAACTTAATATTTCAAATGATGATTTTGTGAGGACGACAGAGAAAAGACATATAAAAGTTGTTCAGGAAATTATTAAAAAAATTTATAAAAAAGGCGATATTTATAAAGGAAAATATAAAGGATTATATTGCGTAGATTGTGAGAGCTACTATATGCCAAAAGATTTAATTGATGGAAAATGCCCAATTCATCATAAGCTACCGGAATTAATAGAAGAAGAAGGTTATTTCTTTAGGATGAATAAATATCAAGAAGCTCTCATAAGATATATCGAAGAAAACAAAAATTTTATTATTCCTGATAGTAAAAGAAATGAAATTTTAAATAGATTAAAAGAACCCCTTCAAGATTTGAGTATTTCAAGGACTGCAGTTAAATGGGGAATTCCATTGCCCATTGACGAGAAATTTACCTTATTTGTTTGGATAGATGCTTTAATAAATTATCTCACAACTATAGATTATCCAGGCAAAAAATTTAAAAAATTTTGGCCAGCCGATGTTCATGTTATAGGCAAAGACATAGTCTGGCATCATAGTGTAATTTGGGCTAGTTTGCTTTTGTCTTTGGGGTTGCCATTGCCTAAAACTATTTTTGTTCATGGCTTTATTACTGTTAAGGGAGAAAAAATGTCAAAATCTTTGGGGAATATTATTAATCCTGTAGGGTTAGTAGAGAAATATGGCAGAGAAACAATTCGTTATTTCTTTATCCGGGAGTTTTCGTCTTTTGAAGATGGCAATTTTTCTGAAGAAAGAATTAAGGAAAGATATAACAGTGACTTAGCTCAAGGAATAGGGAATCTTTTAAGTAGAATTTTAGCTTTAGGAGAACAATATCAAACGTCTTTAATTTTAAAAAAGAATGGTTTACAAAAACTCATTGACGAAACAGAAAAAATTTATCATCAGAAGATGCAGGAATTTCGTTTGAATGAAGCTTTAGCCAGAGTTTGGGATTTAGTAAACGCTTTAGATAAATTTATTACCGAGGAAAAACCTTGGGCCAGTTTGAAGAATGATCAAGAAAAATTTGAAAAAGATATGGCTACTTTAATTATTTCTTTAGGAAAAGTAGCTCTTTCAATTGCTCCGGTTATGCCAGAAACTTCAGATAAGATTTTAGCTTCTCTAGGATTTAAGAATATATCAGAGAAAGATTGGCAAAATTTAAAAGTTTCACTTAAAACAGGAATTCCTCTCTTTCCAAAACTGTAATTTGTTTTTGTTTTAGAATTTTGGATTTGTTTAGAAATTAGGATTTAGAAATTAGAAATTTTAATTTTATGCTTTTTGATTCTCATACTCATTTAAATTTAGCAGCTTTTGATAGTGATCGCGATCTCATCTTAAAAAGATACCTCAAAGAAGGTATTTTTTTGGTGAATGTTGGTACCTGTTATCAAACTTCTAAAAAAGCGATAGCCATCGCTGAAGAATATCAGAATTGTTGGGCTAGTGTTGGTTTGCATCCGGCTCATACTTTTCCTGCCCGTCTAAATCAATTAGATGAAAATGAAATTAATAATCTTGTGGTTGAGGAATTTGATCAGAAATTCGAGGAATTAATTAAGACAAGTTCCAAAATAGTCGCCATTGGAGAATGCGGTTTAGATTATAGCTATTTAAAAGATTCACCAAGAGAAAAACAAAAGGAATTTAAAATAAGGCAAGAAAGAGAATTTAGAAAACAAATTAAAATAGCTCAAAAATATAATTTGCCCTTAATTTTGCATCTTCGCGATTTATATCAGGAAGCTTTGGCTATTTTGAAAGAGAATAATTATTCAGGAAAAGCGGTTTTTCATTTTTTTACTGGGACAATAGAACAAGCTCAATATATTCTAGGGCAGGGTTTTTATCTTGGTTTTTCTGGAGTTATTACCTATGGAAATAAATTAGACGAAATTATTAAAAGCCTTCCTTTAGAAAAAATTTTGATTGAAACAGACGCTCCTTATGTGGCGCCAATACCTTATCGAGGGAAAAGAAATGAGCCAGCCTATGTTATTGAGGTAGCTAAAAAAATTGCTGAAATAAAAAATCTACCTCTGAAAGAGGTAGAAAAAAAGACTTTTGAGAATGCGTTTAGATTTTTTAGAATCCAAAACCTAAAGAGCGAACCCACTTAAAAAGCCTTTATTTGAAAAGCTTTTTTTATTAGGGTTAAATAAAGTTCGAACTTGTGGTATAATATAAATAAATATTATAAATTTTTCTAAACCATGCAAAATATTGATGATTAACTACTAAATATATGAATTAAAATATTATCTTTTAAAATGGAAGACGAAATTATAACAAAACTAAGGTCGGCATTAGCCGAATCTATTCAAAAAGAATGCCAAGTTATTTATATATTAGTCGAAATAAGAAAACTTTTGGAACAATCTAGTATTAAAAAAGATTTTTCTGTTTTAAATTTTTATTGTAATTGGGTATTACATTCCGAAATAAGTAAAACATCTTCAATTTATGATTTGTTAGAGAGGATAGCGAAAGAAATATTTTCTAAAGGTTTTACAATCATAGCAATGTTAGATTTTGAAAAATTTCGTGAAGAAATCTGTTTATTTTTAAATAATCTTAATTTAAACAACCCATTTATAGACGTTAATTATTGGAAAGATTTTAGAAAAGAATTTATAGAAGTTTTAGTCGATTGTCCATTAAAACCCAATTATGGCAATGTAGAGGAGTTTCGTTTTATAAAATCAACAAGGAAAACTGATATTGATTTTGAAATTAAGATTAAAAATCATAAATCTATTAAGGGTAGTTTCACGTTTTTGAATTTTTAGTAGTTAATTAATAATATTCTACTTGTCTAATTTTATAATGCTATTATAAATTATAGGTTCGTACAGATTTAAGTATTTGCCGTTAACAATGTTCGAATTTGTGGTATAATTTATTCAGGTTACAATAATAATTTAAACCAAAATAGAAGTAGTTAAAAATATGGACAATAGCAAAAAACAAAAACAATCGGATGATTTTTTAACGGATGGCTTTTTAAAAAGAAAAATAATCGATGAAGAACTAATAAGAGAACCGCACCTCATGGAAGAAAAAGAGTTTTACATTTTTGTATTTAGCATGATTGCGGGAATTACTTTTCTTGACACATCTGGTCCAATATGGACTCTTGAATTTTTAAGAGAATTTTTATATAAGGTGATAATATTTAGTATAGTAGGTATGTTTGTGGGGGCTGGGGGGCTATCGGCTGTTAATACTATTAGCCAGTGGTTTCAAAAAAAGAAATAAATCACTCCCAAAAATATTAATCAATATCACTTAACAAAGTATAGGAAGTTCAAAAAAAAGTGCATAAATAATTTTTTAAGGTTGCGCTTTTAAATTAAACTATTTTAAAATAAATAATCTATGAAAGAAAAAATTACTCTGAATAATATTATCAAATTAAGTATAATATTAACTGTTTTGATGCTTGCTTTTTCTATTCTTTGGATTTTTGTAATTACTCCCTATAAAAATAGGAAAAATTTAGATAGCTGTCTAAAAAAAGCTGGCGACAACCACGAATTAGCATGGAAGGAGGCTTGTAGGGCAGAAAAAAGCAAAATTGAACAAGACGGATCTTGCTCATTGCATAATTACATAGTAGTAAAACGATTAGACGAATCTTTCAAAGATCGTAGAGATGCATGTTTCAAAAGATATCCTATAAAGTAAATCTATGAAAGAAGAAATTAAGAATTACTGGTGGCTAATAATTGTTATAATAATCATTGGAGGTGCTTTTTATTGGTATGAGTGGCGACCAACGCAAATTAGAAAGGAATGTTTTAATATAGCAGTTAGTATTGGAGGAGTTGATTTTGATAAGAATTATTATTTCTGTCTGTTAGACCATGGTCTAGAAGAAACACCAATCGGAGAGAACAACCAATTAGAAAAAAATCAAAAAAGTCTTGATTTTGACTTAAATTTATCATTGTTATCCTATACTCTTCCTGAATATACTAAAATTTGTCTTCCAAATTTAAGATACGATTGTTCATCCAACGCATGCATACAAAATAAACCATCAGTTTTTATTCTATATGACGAAAATAGTAATACGGTTTATAGGTGTGATAATAATCCTTGTGATGGTTACGAAGTATATAAAAATATTAGCGGTTTATATACTAATCTAACGTCTCAAAATCCTACGGGGGCTATATGGAAAATATCGGTAGATAATCAGTACGTTGAGACAGTTAGTTTAGGATTGGACTTCATTATTTATCGAGGACAATGCCAAGAGAAAAAATAAATTATGGAAAAATATTAAGAAATAATACTATGGAAAATACCATATGGGGTATCGACAAAGCAAAATATAACCAAATGGCTAGTAGTCATTCCAAAGCCAATATCTTTCTTTGGCTTATCTCAGGGATTGTCTATAATATTTATCAGTCAAATTTAGTAAGTCTTTCTACCATTTTTCTTATCATTCCGGGAATATTTATAATATCATATGCTTCAATCCCAACCTTTTGGGTAGAAGTCAAAAAACATCAAATTGTGCCTAATACAAACAATGTTTTCGTATTAATACTATTTACCATTTGGTATTTAATAGACCTGGTGTATCCAGTGATTTTAAGTATTGGATATATTTTATTAATCGAATACATTTTAAGATTTTTTTAGTTCATTCATCAAAATTTACGAAAGAAAAAAGTTTTATCTTTAAACATCTTCCTAAAATACTTTTTTTGGGTTGGAAAAAGTGATAATTTAAAAGTATGGGATGGTTAATTTTTATAGGAATTATAAGCATTATCTATTTTGTTGGCTGGATAGCTGAGATTTATAGAAAAATAAAAGAATATGATAGATTAAAACCTTCTTTTGACAATCTTGAAAAAGAAAAACGTATCTTTGAGGGTAAAATAAAAGAATATGATAGATTAAAACCTTCTTTTGACAATCTTGAAAAAGAAAAAGGTATTTTTGAGGGTAAAATAAATGCCTTTAATATCGTAAGAGAAAAATGGGAACAGGAAAAAATCACAGATATAGAAAATATAAAAAAATATAAAGAAGAAACAAGTGAAGATATTAAATCCTTATCAGAACAGAAATCATCAGGATTCCCGTGGCTTGCCGAAGCCTATGCCGATTATTTTTATTTACAAAATCTTCAAGTAAGCGACAATTTAAAATATAAATCTCACCCAGCTCAAAAATCAGCAGATAGGGTTCGTGAAATAGCAATAGAACGAAGAACTATAGAAACAAAATTAAGAATAGCTCAACAAATAATTAAGTATTATCAGGATTTGTTTCCCTTTTTAGAAGAATGGCTTGATGAACGAGAAGACGAACTCTTAAAAATGGTTCTTAAAAAGGAAGTAGATGAATCACTGGAGAAAGTTGCTTTATATTGGGAAAAAGGAATAGATCCAGTAAAACTATACCTATCAAAAGAAGAATATCAAAAACTTTCATCCACTGAGCGAAATCAACTCGCATTAGATAGATACTGGGCTAAATCCAAAAACAGAATAGAAGCAGGCAGGGCTTATGAGAGGTATATCGGCTATTTATATGAAACTCTGGGCTATGATGTGTATTATCAAGGTATTTTGGAGGGAAGAGAAGATTTGGGTAGGGATTTAATCTGTAAGAAAGAAAATAAAACTGCCGTGATTCAATGTAAAAGATGGTCTCTTGTAAAACATAAAATAATTCACGAGAATCATATAAATCAACTTTTCGGAACTGCTACCAAATATAGAATTGAGTGCAAAAAAGTCTCTGCACTTTTTAAAATTAAAGAAGACATAACCCCAATACTTTATACAACTACCGAGATTTCTGACAAGGCAAAGGAATTTGCGAATGCCCTTGGAGTGAAATTGTATGAGAAATTTCCACTCAAACAATACCCGACTATCAAATGCAATGTTTCTCGCAGAAATGGTGAGAAAATCTATCATTTGCCTTTTGACCAGCAATATGACAGAACATTTATAGAAGAAGAGAGACTGGAAAAATATGTTGAAACAGTAGCTGAAGCTGAAAAATTAGGATTCAGACGTGCTTTTAGGTGGAGAGGAGACAAATAAGATGGAGAATTAAAAAACTATCACGCAGGTTCTAATGGCGTCCAGTACACGGAGTTGACTCTTAACTAATACTATTTGATAATTATAGATGATATTAATTGTGCATTTTATTTTTGATTGACAACCTTATATCAACCATGGTAAGATGTTGTATCAAAAGTTTTTCAGAGGAGGGTATATTTAATAAATGATAAAATGAAAATGATGAAAGGGGTTCGCCCTAAACTAATTATTCTTGTTGTATATAAAACCAAAGAAGGCAATTGGAGGGGTTTTTGTAGTCCTTATGATGTAACTTGTGAGACAAAAAATAAAGGAGTAGCGATAAATAGATTAGAAAAATTGGTGAAGTTGTATGAGGAAGGATTGGAAAAATATGGATATCCAAGGCATCTATCCCTCCGTTATTTATCAGATGGAGATGATAAAAAAGTTTTTAAGATTGTGAAAGAAATAATAAACAAGAAGATCGTTGAAGCGATAAAACTGGGATTGAAGAAAGATTTTCTTGTGGGACAAAACAGAAAAGAAGAATTTAAAACTAAAAACCCAATACCATTATCGGGATATTTTTATCCCCGTCTTTTAACCCCCGCCTTTTCTTAATGTGCCAAAGCAAACACAAATTGAATTTAGAGATTTTTTGAAAGCAATAAAAATATGTGCTGATAAAAAGTTTGGAAACTTTAACATTATTGAAAAGCGTGGTAGCGGAATAAGGATTGAATTATTTAAAAATAAAGATGATAAGAGCCCCTGTGATATGTGGACGGTTCATAGAGATAGATATGTGTGGTCTAAAGACTTTAAAAAAGCATATACTAAGTTAGGAGTAAATAAAAAAGAATTTTTAGATATAATTAATAATTGTTAATATTGGGTATAATCGCAAACTCACAAAAACGCCATCTTGGCGCTTTTTTTATTTAAACAATAGTGAGTAGCAGGATGGGGTAAAAAGTTTTGTGGGATACTGTTCGTGGCAGGTTAATGACGCGGATTTAATGAAAAAGGAGAACTGTTCTCCTTTGCTTTTTATAAGGTTTTTATAAGGGCGAGGAAATGTGGTTTGAGAAACGCTCAAGCCGACGAGCGGGCATAGTTCGAGCCCCGCCATTGGGCGGGGCGAGAGAGCGAGGCCGAGCGCGAGCGCTCCGACCACGCTGGGGTCGGAGAT
>Ga0210056_1001434_pt1 | contig 20741 bp, 16 predicted proteins | sample CryGeyCG2014_080_2_FD_183965 | JGI IMG/M metagenome (GOLD analysis project Ga0210056, IMG submission 183965) | Groundwater microbial communities from aquifer - Crystal Geyser CG07_land_8/20/14_0.80 (SPAdes) (version 2) | ecosystem: Environmental > Aquatic > Deep subsurface > Groundwater | place... | reverse complement strand
CGAATACGAACAGAGAACGGAAGAAGAAACCATTATCTACGCCACCGCTTCATCATCTTTCACGCTGATTGCGGAAGATGGCATAGATAGGGATACGCCCTGCGGAATATTAAATGCGGGATATAAGATAGATGATGCAGAATGGGCTAGTTATCAGGAAACCCAATTGTTAGTATTCGTTGAAGAAGGCCTGCATTGCATAAGCTATCATTCAAGTGACAACCTTGGCAATACCGAGGATACAAAATCAATTAAAATCTTTATTGATAGCGCGGTTCCTCTGACCACTTTCCGTTTAAGCAACCCCAATACGTATGTAGAGGAAAATACATATATCAGCCCTGTTACGCCTATAACGCTTACTGCGCTTGACAGCCAGACTCTATTTTCAACCCAGGGGCTCCTTACTTATTATAAAATTAACGACAATGAATCCAAGATTTACAGAGAGACCTTTACACTGCTGCAGGAAAAAATATCTGAAGGAATAAATACAATTACGTATTATAGCTTGGATTGTGTGGGGAACACAGAGGCCGTAAATACCTATCCAATTGCAGTGGATAATATTGCACCGACCTTTACAATTTCGCATTTACCCCTTGGTGGTCATCTAATTAGAGTTGTGGCAAGCGAGAAATTAAGGCAGGCCCCGGAAGTTCTTGTTGTCCAGAGCGGCGCTGTAAAAGGCTCTACTTTAACAATGAGTTCAACGGACTATAGGGTTTGGTCCGGACATTATACCGCGATTCCAGGTTATTACGGATGGGCGAGCGTATATGTAAAAGGCGAGGACCGCCTTGGCTTGACAGGCATCGGCGTTAAAGAAAAAGCATTTGAAATCGCATTTGACACCCAGCAGGCACTGCATATCGGATATGTCTACGACTCAGCCGATCCGTTTGCTCCTCCAGGGGAAAGCACGGCCATCCATTATAAATTAAATATATCTGCCTGCACGGTTACGATTGAAATATTTGATGAAATGGGCGCCCTGGTTAAAAATACTGTGTGCTGGTTTGTTTCCTGGGGCATTGACCAGACTTATGTCTGGGACGGAAAGGACAATACGGGAAAAGAAGTGGAAGAGGGCATTTATACGTATAAGTTAATAGCTTATCCTTATAATTATGTTGCTTACAGTCCCTCGGTGCCCAAATACGGGCAGGTGACAGTGCTTAAGAACATAAGCGTTAATACAGAAGGCGCGGGGATTTACAATCCGGGCAACGCAAGCATAGAAATCATTCCTTATTCGTCGGCAAATCCGAAGGTTTCCACCGCATCCTTTGCCTTAAAGAGCCAGGATCTAATATCGGCAAGTTCAATTTACGATATCGGGCCTCCCGGGGCAGTGTTTGAACCTGCCGCGATGCTTACGATATATTACAATAAACAGGCAGTGGCTGGTTTTGAGAGTGAACTGAAGATCTATAAGTACGATGAATCAGAGGATAAGTGGGAAATAGTGCCCGGGCAGGTATTAGATACCGTAAACAACTGTATCAGAGTTCCCATAACGCATTTGTCTTTGTACTCCCTGCTTGTTCCAAGGGACGTTGCCGGTATAGGAATGCCTATGGCAGAGATCATCCGGCCAGCCCAGGGCAGTTTTGTCAGCGGCAATGTAAATATTATAGGAATCGCCAAGGGACAATTCTTCAGTAATTACAAACTGGAATATTTACCTTATCTTGGTGATGAATGGACTATGATTGGCAACGCTATTTCGTATGAAATCGACAGCGAAACTCTTGCTGTCTGGAACACATCAGGGCTTAACGGTTCTTATACCCTCAGGTTAACAGCCGCCAACAGATTCGGCGATGCGGCAGTAAAGATTACTACGCTTCTGGCTGACAATGCCTCGCCTTTCGGGACCGCAATAAGCATTGGAAATCCAAAATACAGAGAAGCAGATACCTTGCCTTATATCGTTACTTCTTCAACTCCTTTCTATTTCATGGTAAAAGATAGCGAAACAAACAACGTAGTCGCTTCGGGTGTTCATCATGTGGAGTGGCTGATAAACGGCGAAACACAATGGCATGTAGCTGAAAATTACAAGTTTACAATTCTTTCTTCTTATTCCGACGGGATTTATACTATTTATTATCGCGCAGTCGACAATGCAGGCAATGTTGAGGATTCAAATTCAATCATGGTCGTGCTTGACAACAATCCTCCGGACATCCGGCTTATCTACCCGGCAAAAGGCGCCATTGGTATCAGCAGCGTAATCAACAGCGACACGGCTTCAATAATTGGCGTGATCGGGGATGCCAATTTCCTGAATTACAGGATAAGCATACTGGCGATAGGGGAAACTCCATTTGCAGAAACACTGATTTCCCAGGATATAATTGAGGAAGGCACGCAGACCCTTGCAGTGTTGAACAGGAGCAGGTTTGCAGACGGCTGGTATCTTATAAGTATTGTTTCGGACGATAAATTGTATAACACCTCTTATGACAGCGTTGCAATTTATCTAGGCAACCCCGAGGTCAATCTTGTATTCGGTAAAAGAGGAAATGACGATGCAGAATTTAAAGAGCCTTACGGCATAGCATTCAGCCCTACCCAGACTGGCTCTGACAATTCAGGCTGTATCTTTATCACGGATAACAAGAACGACAGGGTGCAGAAGTTTGACCTGAACGGCAACTTCCTGCTCTCGTTCAACGGCAGGAGCGAGGAATACCACAAGTTAAAGAAACCTTCAGGAATAGCTGTAACAACAGTGGTCAGTGGTGAGTGGTCAGCAGACACAAGACCAATGGTATTCGTAGCTGACAGGGACAATGACAGGATACAGGCATTTAATCTGTTCGGCAATTTCCTGTTCTCATTCGGTGAAAGACACGACATAAAGAGACCCGAACAGATATCTATAGGCCTGTTCTATTCCTATTCAGACGCATCTTATTCCTGCACAAAGGCAGTCTATGTGGCAGATGAGAAAAAGGACAGGATAGCCATATTTGATTATGAAGGGAATCTGCTTTCTACAATTTCGGGCCTTAAGGATCCGGAAGGTGTGTTTGCCCTTAACCATTCACAGGGTTCAGGTTCAGGGCAAATTAGTATTTATATTGCTAACACAGGCAAAGACACGGTTGGCGTCTACACATCAGCCCTTACCCCGACCTTGAGTATAAAAGGTTTTGATGATCCAAGAGCGGTCTGTGCTGACAACAGGGGATACATATACGTTTCAGACAGCAAGAATGATGCAGTTAAGAAATACAACGGGTATGGGCAGCTCCTTATGACATTTGCAGGTGTGAACACCACAGCCCTTGACAAACCCGCGGGCATCTGCCTTGACAACAATGGAAACCTCTGGATCGTGGACGAGAAAAATGAAAGGATATTGAAGATCAGTTGCCCTGCAATGCCCGGAGAGACATCAGGAATGAGAGGATTCTCTCTGCCTAAGGCAGCGGTGACTATAAAGGATGCATATGCCTACCCAATACCATTCAAGCCGTCCCAGGGTCATACCGCCATAAGTTTTAAACTCTACAGCACCTTAAACGTCCTGCTTAGGATTTATAACATAGCAGGGGAGCTTGTGTTTGAAAAAACAGACATAACCACAGATCCATTCGTCTGGAGCGTTGTAAACAACTGGGATGAGCCTATCGCTTCAGGTGTTTATATCTACTTCCTGACAGATAGTACTTTGGAAAGGAAGATCGGCAAGATAATGATCATTAGGTAACAGTTTGGTCTGTTTGGTCTGTTGAGCCAGTTTTGCCAGTTTATAATAATAAAATTCAAGAAGGAAAAGTTATGAGACAGATTCAAGTTCAAAAAATAAAACTTTCTCCGTGCCTCTGTGTCTCCGTGGTTATTTTTGCTTTCACCTTTCAACTTTTAACTTTCAACTGTTTTTCCGCCGGGCCAGGAACTACAGGCGCAACCTTCTTAAAGCTCGGAGTTGGTTCAAGACCGGTTGCAATGGGCGAAGCTTTTGTTGCTGCAGCAGATGATATCAATGCCCTGTACTGGAACCCATCAGGCCTGTCCCTTGCAGAAGGGAAGCAGGTAATATTCACCCATACAGAGTGGTTTCAGGCTATCAGGTACGAGTACCTTGCTTATTGCCAGCAGGCTTTTGGCGGTACGATAGGGGCAGGCATAACCTACCTGTATATCACGGATATTGAGAGGAGAGATATTGCCGGAGGCCTGCTTGGGACTACGGTGCCCGCAAACGACCTTGCAATAGCCATATCCTACGCCAGGGCGCTCTCAGAGCGCCTGAACCTTGGCGGAACAGCCAAGATCATCAACCAGCAGCTGGATGACAAGTCCGCGCTTGGTATAGTCGCAGACCTTGGCCTGCAATACAAGTTAAATAAGGAAGGTTTGGTTGCGGGTCTTGCCCTGCAGAATATGGGTTATGAAGCCCCGTTCATCACAGAGGCGAACATCCTGCCTATGAACCTGAGGATAGGCATTGCCAACAAGTCTGCTGACAGTAAGTTGACGCTCGCGGCTGACCTTAACTATAGCATCCTGGATAGCATTTGGGCGATAGGAGCAGGTATTGAATACTGGGTCCATCCTGTGCTTGCCATAAGGGCAGGATATAAGTATAACAACGCGATAAACAACACGCTGGGAGCTTTGTCCGGTTTAACCTGCGGCGTCGGTTTCAAAATAGGCATAATAGACATTGATTATGCGATGGTGCCTTACGGAGATTTAGGATATACCCACAGGGTATCGGTGGCAGCGAAGTTTTAAAATAGGCGATATTTTTGGAGACGAAGATGATGCAGAGAACAATAAAAAATGAGATGGGTATCAAGGGCCTGGGGCTTCACACCGGAGAGGAAATTTCCATGCGCATACTCCCGCTGCCTGAAGACAGCGGCATAATCTTTTCAAGGTCTGACCTTCCGGGAAACCCCCGTATAGGGGCCCACATTTCAAACCTTTCGGACGCGCAGTACGCCCTGACGCTTGCCGAAGGCGGCATAACCATCACCACGGTCGAGCATATCCTGGGAGCCCTTGCGGGCATGAGGATAGACAACCTGCTTGTTGAGGTGGACGGCCCGGAGGTCCCGATACTTGACGGAAGCGCCCTTCCTTTCGTAAAGCTCATAACGGATGCCGGGATAGTTGAACAGGCAAAGGAAAGGGAATACCTGTCTTTCCAGGATGCCGCGTGGGTGGTGGAAGGCGACAGGCATCTTGTTTTCCTTCCAGGGGAAGAATTGCGGATAAGCTATACGATCGATTACGGGCATAAGATGCTGGGCGCGCAGTTCGCGTCCGTGGTGGTTGACGAGGAAACATTTATAAGGGATATAGCGCCTGCAAGGACTTTCGGTTTCATGAAGGACGTGAACGACATGAAGAAGAAAGGCCTTATAAAGGGCGCCAGCGCCAAGAACGTCGTTCCCATCGAGGATGACAAATTCCTCGTGCAGCTGCGGAGCGAAAAAGAGTTCGTTTTTCACAAGATACTGGACCTGATAGGCGATCTGAACCTTCTCGGCCAGCCCCTTGTGGGGCATATCATAGTGGCAAAGGGCGGGCATACGCTCGATTCAAAGCTCGCGAAGAAAATACTGCAGAAAATGGAGGAGGCAAAAAGAGGAGGGCTTCTTGTAAGCGCCCGCGTTGAACCGGACAAGGAAGGCCTGAGCATAGATGCCATCTCGCATATCCTCCCCCACCGGTACCCGTTCCTGATGATAGACAGGGTCCTTGAGTGGGTCGAAGACAAGCGCATAGTCGCGATAAAGAACGTTTCAATAAACGAGTGGTATTTCCAGGGCCATTTCCCGGGCCAGCCTGTTATGCCCGGAGTGCTTATGCTTGAGGGTATGGCGCAGGCAGCCGGGATATTAATGCTCAGGAAAGGCGAAAACCTTGGAAAATTGATATATTTCACCGGGATGGATAAAATAAGGCTGCGGAGGCCTGTTGTGCCCGGAGACCAGCTGCGCCTTGAAGTGGAAGTGCTGAGGATGAGGGCAAGGATAGGGGTCATGAAAGGGCAGGCTTTTGTGGGCGGAAAACTTGCCGCCGAAGCCGAGATAATGCTTTCGATAGTCGACCCCCAGTAAAAACTGATTACAGTGATTTCTAGAAGATGATTGCAGTGATTATTTTAATATCACCGTAATCATTAGTTGAAAATCACCGTAATCTCTGCACAGGGAGGGGAACATGGTAAAGATCTACTACGATAAAGACGCTGATCTGAAGTTTCTGAAAGGAAAGAAGATCGCGATCGTCGGATACGGGATCCAGGGCCGCGCCCAGGCGATGTGCCTGAGGGACAGCGGCATGAGCGTGACGGTCTGCGACCTGAAAGGCACCGCGAACTGGAAACAGGCGGAAAAAGACGGGTTCAAGCCGCTTTCCGCGGCTGAAGCATCCGGCGGAGCCGACCTTATTTCAGTCCTGACGGAAGACGTTGTCCAGCCGAAAGTTTACGGCGAAGAGATCAAGCCGGGGCTGAAAAAGGGCAAGACGATACTTTTTTCTCACGGTTTCAACATACACTACAACCAGATAGTACCCCCGACGGATATCGACGTGATCATGGTGGCCCCGAAGGGCCCGGGAAGCCTGGTCAGGCAGATGTACGAGGCAGGCAAAGGCGTTCCCTGCCTTCTTGCGGTTTACCAGGATTCGACGGGTAAAGCCAGGCAGACAGGCCTTGCCTACGCGAGGGCGATCGGCGGGACAAGGGCCGGGGTTATTGAAACCACTTTCAAGGAAGAGACCGAAACGGATCTTTTCGGCGAGCAGGCTGTTCTGTGCGGCGGGGCAAGCGCCCTTATAAAGGCCGGTTTTGAGGTGCTTGTGGAAGCCGGTTACGCGCCTGAAATGGCGTATTTTGAGTGCCTGCACGAGCTGAAACTCATAACCGATATGATACAGGAATCGGGCATCATGGGAATGAGGGAAAGGGTAAGCGATACTGCCGAATACGGGGACCTGACCAGGGGACCCAGGGTTATCACGGATGAAACAAAGAACGAGATGAGGCGCATCCTGAAAGAGGTCCAGAACGGCGAGTTCGCGCGAGAGTGGATACTGGAAAACAGGGCAGGGCGTCCGGTTTTCAACGCCCTTGTCAGGAAGGACGAGAACCACCCGGTTGAGATCGTGGGCAGGAAACTCAGGTCCATGATGCCGTGGATGCAAAAAGACAGAGAAAAGTGAGGAGTGAAGAGTGAAAAGCAAAGACAGGATAATTATTTTCGACACCACCTTAAGGGACGGGGAGCAGTCTCCCGGAGCAAGCCTTAATATAAACGAGAAGCTTGAAATAGCCGCTGCGCTTGCAAGGCTCAGGGTTGACGTTATCGAGGCAGGTTTTCCCGTTTCTTCCCCGGAGCAGTTCGAATCTGTCAGGCTCATAGCCGGAAAGATAAAAGGCGTGGTCATAACAGGGCTTGCGCGCGTGATGCAGAAAGACATAGACCAGGCAGCGCTTGCGCTTAAAAAAGCAGGGCGCCCCAGGATCCACGTGTTCGTAGGGACATCACCGATCCACATGAAATACCAGCTCCGCATGACGGAAAACGAAGTTTTCAGCAGGGCTGTTTGGGCTGTGAAATACTGCCGCAGGTTCACGGATGACGTGGAATTCTCGCCAATGGACGCTACCCGCAGCAAAAGAGATTTTCTTTTCAGGGTGGTGGAAGGCGCTATAAAAGCCGGGGCTAATGTTGTCAACATACCGGATACCGTAGGCTATACGACCCCCGATGAGTTCGCCGCGCTCATCAGCGATATAAAAGCGAATATTCCCGGCGCAGCAAGGGCGGTAATAAGCGTCCACTGCCATAATGACCTTGGCCTGGCAGTTGCGAATTCGCTTGCCGCGGTAAAGGCCGGCGCCGGGCAGATAGAATGTTCCGTGAACGGCATAGGAGAACGGGCAGGCAATACTTCTCTTGAAGAAGTGGTAATGGCGGTCAAGACCAGAAAAGATTTCTTCGGTAAGACAGTGGGTGTGAAGACGGAGGAGATATACCGCACAAGCAGGCTTGTCAGCGCTCTTACCGGTATCCCTGTCCAGCCCAACAAGGCCATTGTGGGGGCAAATGCCTTCGCGCATGAGTCCGGGATCCACCAGGACGGTGTGCTTAAAAAAAGCAGCACGTTCGAGATCATGTCTCCCAGGACCATAGGCTTGAAATCAGGCCGCATAGTGCTTGGAAAACATTCGGGCAGGCACGCGTTTATGAAGAAACTGCGGGAACTCGGGTGCGCTGTCAGGGGCGCAGAGTTCGAAAAGGCTTTTACCAGTTTCAAGAACCTTGCTGACAAGAAAAAAGAGGTGTTTGACGAAGATGTGGAAGCGCTTATCGAAGAGCATGTAAAGGAATCGCCCCAGGCGTTCCGTCTTGAATACATCCAGGTAACAACGGGTAATAACACTGTTCCCACCGCGACTGTGAGGATAAAGACAAAGGGAGCGACTGTCCAGGAGGCTTCCTGCGGGGACGGCCCGGTTGACGCCGCATACAAGGCGATCGACAGGATCACTAAAATTTCCGCCGGGCTTGTTGATTATTCGCTCAAGGCGGTTACAAGGGGCAAGGACGCGCTGGGAGAGGTTAGCGTTAAGATCGCGGACCGAAAAGGCAGGATCATGAGCGGCAGGGGCATCAGCACGGACATAATAGAGGCAAGCGCTCTTGCATACTTAAACGCGCTTAACAGGCTCGCTTCAAGAAGATAAATGATAAAAAAGAATGAACCTTCGGGAAAAACAGGCGTGTTCTGGAAAATCGCCGTTGTTTTCTGCGCCGCATGCTGTATAGTGCTCCTTCCGGGATACATGAGGGTTGCAAAGCTGAAGAAAAGCCTTGCCCTGCTGGAAAAGGATTTAAGCAGGCTGCGTGAAGAGAACGAAAAACTGCGTGTTGAAATAGAAAGGCTTGAAAAAGATCCCGCAGCCATTGAAGAGATAGCGAGGAAACTGGGCTGGGTTAAAAAGGGAGAGCTCAGGGTTAAATTCGTCGCGCCCGATACAAAGACACAGGACGTAAAAAAGAAGAAAGACAGAAAATAGAGCAATAGAAAATAGATTATTATTGGGTGGATAGCTCAGCGGCAGAGCATCGCCCTTACACGGCGGGGATCACAGGTTCAAATCCTGTTCCACCCAGATTTTTCGCAAAGCGAAAAATCAGAACAATTGAGCCCGCCGCAAATATTGGCGGGCGAAATTGTGGTCTATTGTTCTATTGCTCCATTCTCAAAGGGATCCCTTTGAGATAATCCAGGATCAAAGAAAGCGAGTGTTAAAATGAACCAGTCATTGTTGTCGCTTGTAAATCTGCAGAAAATAGATACCGAGATAAGAAAAGAAGAAATTATCATCAAGGAGACAACCGATGCCGTAAACGGCATCAGGGGAAACCTGAGCGCAAAAGAAAACACGTTTGCCGAAGAAAAGAATTTACTTGCATCAACCGAAAAAGATCTGAGAAGCAAGGAAAGGCAGCTGGAAGACGTCAACGCCCAGATGGCGAAGTGCAGGGAAAAGATCTACAAGATAACCAACCAGAAGGAGCTTGCCGCGATCGATGAGGAAATAAAAGAAGCCAAAAAGAAAAAAGCATCGTATGAAGAAGAGCTGCTGGCAATAATGGAAAGGATAGACACGTCATCCAAAGGTGTTAATACCAAGGAGAAAGAGATAAGCCAGGAATCAAAGGACGCGGTCGGCAAGCTGGCTGAATCAGAGAAGATATTCTCCGAAGCAAGCAAGAAGCTTGAGTCTCTGGCGGTAAAGAAAGAAGAAGCACTTAAAGGCGTTGATGCCTCCCTGCTTACGGAATACAGAAGGATCGCGAAAAGCAAGGGAGACTGCGCTGTCGCAGCCATGAGGGACGGCATATGCGGCGGCTGCCATATGGCTGTGCCCCCTAAACTTGCCAATGAGGTAAAAAAGAACGACCAGATAAACAGATGCGAGAACTGCGCGCGCATTCTTTATTACCCGGACACTATTCCGGCTGACAATTAAAAATTCTAAATTAAAAATATGAAAAAAATGACTGCTAACATTGATGGGGCCTGTAAGGGGAATCCCGGCCCGGCCGGCATAGGCGTTGTGATCTACGACGAAACGGGTGCAATAGTATACGAAACAGGCAAGCCGATCGGTGAAGCAACAAACAATATTGCCGAATATGAAGCCCTTATACACGCGCTTGAAAAAGCAGTGGAACTGAAATGCGAAGTGCTTTATGTCAACACGGACAGCGAGCTCCTCGCCCGCCAGATAAACGGATTTTATAAAGTAAAAGACGAAAACCTGAGAAACCTTTTCCTTAAAGCAAAAGGCCTTATGCATAACTTCAATGATATAAGGGTGCGTCATATCGACAGGGAAAATAACAAATACGCGGATAACCTTGCGGACCAGGCCCTCTGGCCGCAGAATGCAGAGAAAGATTCAAAGTAACTACCTGACGCAAACTGCGTGTCAAAGTGTCTCCGAAGAGTCCGTATGCGACGTCCTTTCGGAGTCATCGGACAACGCATCAAAGTGTCAACGCAACAACAAGGAATTTATTGCCCGCCCCTTTGGGGCGAGGTCTCGCCCCGATGGACATCGGGGCGGATAACTCAGGGCTTCTCGAAGACCCGCCTCCGCCTTAAGAATTGGCGGATGCGCCAATATCTAAGGTGCAAATCCTTAAGGTGGGAGCCCTGATTCCTTATACTAATGAACAATAGAGCAATAGAGCAATAGAGTGTTAAACGGGGGAGGTTGCGGTCGCTCCGATGTAACATCGGGGAGGAAAGTCCGGGCTCCAAAGAGCAGGGTGCCCTGAACAATCAGGGATCCCGGCAGAACGCCGGGAATGGAAAGTGCCACAGAAAAAATACCGCCGGAAAAAACGGCGGAAAAAAAGGGACAGTCCCAATTTTCCGCTTCCTTTTTCCGGTAAGGGTGAAAAGGCACCCGCCCGCCATCCTTGCCGATAAGGCAGGGCAAGCGAGGCGAGGTCTCGCCCCGACGAAAGTCGGGGCGGAGGTTAAGAGCCTACCGCTCCGATGGCAACATCGGAGGCACGGCAAACCCCATCCGGAGCAAGACCAAAAAAGGAACTTAAGGCCGCTCGCCATCTGCTTATCGCAGGGTTCCGGGTAGGTCGCGTAGATAAATGATCGCACCTCAAGATACAGTGTAAAGTGTAAAGTGAAAAGTGGGAAGTCTTTGACTTTTCGCTCTTCACTCATCACTACTCACTGTTTTAAGAGGACAGGACCCGGCTTATGACCTCCCCCGTTTTTGAATACAGTATCACAGTATCAGAGTATCAGAGTATCAGAGTTACTGCTTTAAACTTTGACACGTTGATACTTTGACACGTTGACACTTTTATTACAGGAGGGAACCATGCAGGGAAACAGCGCGTTGATGGGACTTACGGGTTTGATGCCTTTTATCCTGATCATCGTAATTTTTTACTTCATCCTCATACGCCCGCAGATGAAGAAAGAAAAGGCAATGGAAAAGATGAGGTCTGAGATCAAAAAGGGCGATAACGTGGTAACAAGCGGCGGCATATGCGGAACCGTTCTTGATTTCAAGGGAGATAAGGTCATACTCAGGATAGACGACAGGGCGACTCTTATGGTTCTCCGCGGCGCCATATCAGGACTTCAGGACCTGGCAGCTCCCCCGGAGGCGCAACCCGTAAAGTAAGACACGCTTCGCGCCGTAATTTCTTTCCGGGAGCGCCCAGATGAAGATAAGCATAAGCGATCTTGAAAAAAATGTAATTTCAAAAGAACTTGATTATGAAGAAGACACTCAGGCTTTTGCGCCTGAGATCGAACTGGAAAAACCAGCCAGGGTGAAATGCTCTTTGAGTTACAGCGACGGCACGATCGGGCTGGACTGCGATGTTGCGGTTGAAATAAGGCTTTCCTGCACGAGGTGCCTTGAGAACTATGTTTTAAAGGTAAGGCGGGTTTTTTCGGCCAGGTACTGCGGCCGCAGATCCCGCAGGGATGCGGCAGCAGAGCTGGAGCCGGGCGAGCTTGATGAGGACATTCTGCCTGCAAGCGGGATAATCGACCTGACAGACCTTATAAGGCAGCAGCTTCTGCTGGGGATGTCCATGAAACATATATGCAGGGACGATTGTAAGGGCCTTTGTTCCCGGTGCGGGGCAAACCTGAATAAAGAGGAATGCTCCTGCCCCACAAAATAACGTGTCAACGTGTCAACGTATCAGAGTAAAAAAACAAGTTAAAATTATTAGATAAATTTTTGAAAATAAATTCCTTGTTTTTACTTTGACACGCTGATACGCTGATACTCTGACACGCTTTGAAGGTGTCAATGGCAAAGCTTGCTTTAAAGGGCGGGAAGCCCGTAAGGACAAAAGGATTTCCTTCATGGCCCGTAACAGGAGAACCTGAGAAGCGCATGCTGCTGAAAGTGTTCGAGAGCGGCAGGTGGTGGTACGGGGAGAAGGTAAGGGAATTCGAGGAAAAATACGCCGGATTTCAGGACGCGAAATACGGTATTACCTGCACCAACGGAACAGCAGGGCTTGAGATATCGCTTATTTCCTGCGGGGTAGGAGCGGGAGACGAAGTCATAGTGCCCGCTTATACTTTTGTTGCTACTTCCACGGCGGTGCTTAAGGTAAACGCGATCCCTGTGTTTGCGGACATCGAGCCCGACACGTGCAATATAGACCCCCGCGACATAGAAGCCAAGATAACCAGAAGGACAAAGGCAGTGATACCGGTTCATTTCGCGGGACTGCCTTCGGATATGGATGCGATAGGCAGGATAGCGAAGAAGCACCGCCTCAGGATCATCGAAGACGCCTGCCATTCATGGGGTTCCAGGTGGAGGGGCAAGGGCACAGGGGCGCTTGGCGACGCCGGCGTTTTCAGTTTCCAGATGAGCAAGAACATTACGTCAGGCGAAGGCGGAATAATCCTGACTGACAGCCGGGAAATAGCCGATGCAGCGCGCTCTTACACAAACGTTGGAAGGGGCAAAGACAAGCCGTGGTACGAGCACTATATACTTGCGGGCAACTACCGCATGACGGAACTGCAGGCAGCGATACTCCTGGCGCAGCTTACCAGGCTGAAAGCCCAGACCGAGAAGAGGGAAGAGAACGCGGCAATTCTGGACAAAGGCTTAAAGGGCATACCCGGAATAAAGCTTATGAGGAATGATCGAAGGGTCACAAGGCGTTCGTACCATCTTTATATATTCAGGATCGAACCGAAAGAATTCGGGGTAACAAGGGAAAAATTTCTGGAAGCGCTCAGCGCCGAGGGCGTTCCGGGAAGCCAGGGTTATCCTTTTCCGCTGTATAAAAATCCCCTTTTCCAGCGCAAAGGCAAAGGACCCAGATACTGCCCGTTATCCTGCCCTTATTACGGCGGGAAAACAGATTACAGCTCGGTTTTCTGCCCAAATACGGAAAAGATCTGCGGAGATGCGGCATGGATCTTTCAATCCGTCCTTCTGGGAACGAAGTCAGACATGAAGGACATTGTTACCGCGGTCCGGAAGATCAAGGATAACGTTAAAGAACTCCGTTAAAACACGTAAAAATCAGACGCAGATTAACGCAGATTAGCACAGTTTAATTTTCTGCTTGACTCTTGATACTAAAAATAATCACCGTAATCATCATTTAGAAATCACCGTAATCATCATTCAAGGAGGAAATATGCCGGTTCCGGTTCCGAAACGCAGGACTTCAAAATCAAAGCGCGATATGAGAGCGAGCCACTGGAAAGCTGTGTCGCCTACGCTTGGCTTGTGCCCGCAGTGCCATCAGCCCAAGCTTTCTTATAACGCGTGCCCCAAGTGCGGATATTACAAGGGGCGCAAGGTGATGAAATCAGAAGAAGAAAAAAAGAAAAAGAAAGAGGAAAAAAAATAGGCTGATAGAATATGGGGAACATAATCCGTGTAGCTGTTGATGCTATGGGAGGGGACGACGCCCCGCGCGTGGTTGTTGAGGGGTCTGTCCAGGCGCTGCAGCAGGAAAACCTGCACATTCTGCTCGTAGGCACCGTAAGCATGATTAACTCCGAGTTGTCAAAATATAAATTTGATGCCTCCAGGCTTACTGTTGTTGCTTCGCCGCAGGTTATCGGCATGGAAGAGCATCCTGTGGCATCATGCAAGGAGAAGCCGGAATCCTCCATTATGGTATGCGCGCGCCTTGTGAAAGAAGGCAGGGCGGACGCTTTCTTTTCTGCCGGCAACACCGGCGCTGTTGTCGTGTCATCGCTTTTCACGCTGGGAAAGCTTGAGGGGATAGACAGGCCGGCGATAGGGGTCATGCTTCCCACACTAAAGGGTTTCTTCCTCCTTGTTGACGGAGGCGCCACTGTAGACTGCAAACCTAAAAACCTCCTGCAGTTCGCCATGATGGGCAGTGTTTTAATGGAATACGTTTACGGCTACAAAAAGCCGCGCGTAGGGTTGCTCAGCGTCGGCTCGGAACCAACAAAAGGAAATGAGCTGACCGTCGCGGCCCACGAACTGATACAGCAGAGCAAGTTGAATTTCATCGGCAACATAGAGGGAAATGACATAGTGGGCAACAAGGTCGATGTTCTTGTCTGCGACGGGTTTGTGGGCAACATAGTCTTAAAATTCGCCGAGAACCTTTTCAGGGCCGCGGAACTGCTGGTAAGGCGGGAATTTGTGCGGCAGAGAATAGTGCCTTCGGTCTTCCAGGAAGCTTTTGAGAATTTCAGGAAAAGGGTGGATTACGCCGAATACGGCGGGATGCCGCTTCTGGGAGTGAACGGCGTATGTGTCATCGGCCACGGAAGGTCGTCTCCCAAGGCGATAAAGAACGCGATAAGGGTCGCGTCGGAATCGGTGTCGCACAGCCTGAACCGCAATACGATAGAATATTTCAAAAGGGAAGTCCTGGGGCCTGGCAAAGAGAGCCGAACATGAAAACTGCTTTTGTTTTTCCCGGGCAGGGCTCGCAGAAGCCGGGCATGGGAAAGGATCTTTCCGGGTCGTACGCGGCTGCCAGAAAGGTTTTTGACAGGGCGGATAAGGTCCTGGGGTTCCCGCTTTCAAAAACGATATTCGAAGGAACCGGGGAAGAGCTAAAGAAAACAAGCATTACGCAGGTCGCGTTACTCACGGTTGAGACCGCTATTTTCAGGGTGCTGGAGGAAAAGGGGTTCCTACCCCAGGTGTGCGCCGGTCACAGCCTCGGCGAGTATTCGGCCCTGGTGGCGGCAGGCTCCCTGGATTTTGACGCGGCGCTGGGGATCGTCCAGAAACGGGCGCTTTTCATGGAAGATGCGGGCCAGAAGGCCCGTTCCGGAATGACCGCGGTGATCGGGCTTGAGAAGGCGGCGGTTGAAGAGGTCCTGAAACAGGTTTCTAACAAAGGTATAATTGACGTTGCGAATTACAACTGCCCCGGTCAGATAGTAATATCCGGGGAACTCACTGCGCTTGAAGAGGCGTTGAGACTCGCAGGAGAGAAGGGTGCGAGGATGTGTGTTCCGCTTCAGGTCAGCGGCGGATTCCATTCAAGGTTAATGGATGAGGCTTCCGGAAGGCTGGCAGCTGAGCTGGAGCCCGTGAGCATAAAGATCCCCAATGTTTCTTTCCTTTCGAATTATTCGGGAGATTTCGAAAAAGACCCCGCGAATATAAAAGAGTTCCTTGTCAGGCAGGTAAATAATCCGGTCAGGTGGACGGATATAATGCAGCGGATGCTGGACAGCGGGATAGACAGGATCGTTGAGGTCGGGCCGGGAAAGGTGCTTTCAGGCCTTTGGGGGCGTTTCGACAGGACAAAGCAGGTCCTCAACGTGGAAGACATTGAATCTTTAGAAAAACTGGTTACCGCTTAACGACAGGAAATAACCACACGATTACGCACGATTAAATAATCACCGTAATCATCAGTTAATAATCACCGTAATCATCTTCAGGAGAAAATATGAAACTCGAGAATAAAGTAGCGATCATTACCGGCGGGGCAAGGGGCATTGGAAGAGCAATAGCGGAGATGCTGGCCGGAGAAGGCGCGAACCCCGTTGTTGTCGACGTGGACATAAACGAGGCTGAAAATACCGCGAAGGAACTGCGCTCCGGAACAGGCAGGGATTCGATGGCGATGCAGATCGACGTTTCCAGCGCCGCGGATGCCGAAAGGATGGCGAAAGAGGTCACTGATAAATACGGGAGGATAGACATACTTGTCAATAACGCGGGGATCACGCGGGATGCCCTGCTTGTCCGCATGAAAGAGGATGCGTGGGACAAGGTGCTGGCGATAAACCTGAAAGGTGTTTTTAACTGCACCCAGGCAGCGGCAAAAGTCATGATGAAGCAGCACAGCGGCAAGATCGTAAACATGGCATCCATAATAGGCATTATAGGGAACGTGGGGCAGGCAAACTACGCCGCAAGCAAGGGAGGGGTCATAGCGCTCACAAAAACATCCGCGAAAGAGCTTTCCGCGTGGAACATAAACGTGAACGCGATAGCGCCGGGCTTCATTGACACGAAAATGACGCAGGCCCTTGATGAAAAGCAGAGGCAGGAACTTCTGGGCCTGATACCGCTGAAAAGGCTCGGAATGCCGCAGGACGTCGCAAGGCTTGTCCTGTTCCTCGCAAGCGGGGATTCGGATTACATAACGGGGCAGGTCATAAGGATAGACGGCGGAATGGCCATGTAATCAAAATATGATTACAGTGATTTCTTAAAGAGATTACAGTGATTATTTTTAAATCACCATAATTTTAATTATAATCACCGTAATCATCAGTTAAAAATCACCGTAATCTTCATTAGAAAGAAAAGGAGGAAGGATGGCGCTTTTTGACGATGTGAAGGCGATCGTGGTAGAGAAGCTGGGAGTAAAACCGGAAGAAGTAACGCCCGCTGCTTCGTTTGTGGACGACCTGGGCGCGGATTCGCTGGACACTGTGGAACTGGTAATGGCTTTTGAAGAGAAGTTCGACATGGAGATACCGGACGAGGACGCGGAAAAGATCCTGACGGTCCAGGATGCCGTAAATTATATGGAATCGCACAAGAAATAGGAAAAAAGGCGGGTATTATGAAGGACAGAGTTGTTATTACCGGCCTGGGCGTGATCACGTCCGTGGGAACGGGCAAAGATGAATTCTGGCAGTCCCTGTGTTCCGGAAAGAGCGGGATAACCAGGATCACTTCTTTTGACGCTTCCAGGTTCACCACGCAGATCGCGTCCGAGGTTAAGAATTTTGACCCCACTCTTTACGTGAGCAGGAAGGAAGTCCGCCACATGGACAGGTTCGTTCAGTTCGCGGTGGCCGGTTCGGTCATTGCCATGAAGGACGCGGGGATAGAAGTTGAAAAATCCGACCCCGAAAGGATAGGAGTGCTTATAGGTTCAGGCATAGGAGGCATTGCGACCCTTGAGAGGGAGCACACCGTGCTTATGGAAAAAGGGCCTGACAGGATCAGCCCGTTCCTTATTCCCATGCTTATCGTGAACATGGCTTCGGGCTGCGTTTCGATGATCTTCGGGGTCAAGGGTCCCAATACCGCTGTTGCCACAGCTTGCGCCACCGGAACAAACGCGATCGGCGATGCGTTCAAGATTATACAGCGCGGCGACGCTGACGTTATGATAGCGGGAGGAACGGAAGCTGCTATCACGCCGCTGGGCGTTGGAGGGTTCTGCGCGGCAAGGGCGCTTTCCCGGCGCAATGACGAACCGCAGAAGGCAAGCAGGCCTTTCGATAAAATGAGGGATGGGTTCATCATGGGCGAGGGCAGCGGCATAGTCATACTCGAGCGGCTTGAACACGCGCGGAAACGGGGCGCGCACATATACGGGGAGGTCATAGGCTACGGTATCACCGGGGACGCGCATCATATGACCGCGCCGGACCCGGACGGCAGGCAGGCCACAAGGGCGATAGTCCTGGCGCTGAAAGACGCGCAGATAAAGCCGCGGGATGTTGGACATATAAACGCTCACGGTACCTCGACGCTTCTCAATGATAAATGCGAAACAATGGCCGTTAAGACGGTTTTCGGCGACCATGCCTATAAGATACCGATAAGCGGAACTAAGTCCATGACAGGCCATCTGCTGGGCGCCGCTGGAGCGATAGAAGTGGTCGCAACGGTCCTGGCGCTGGAAAAAGGGATCGCGCCGCCCACCATAAATCAGGAAAATCCGGACCCGGACTGCGACCTTGACTACGTCCCCAATAAAGCAAGGGAGATGAAGGCTGAAATAGCGCTTTCCAATTCCTTCGCGTTCGGGGGGCACAACGCAACCATAGTAGTGCGCAAGTTCAGGTAGCTGCAGGGCTTGCCCTGCCATTAGTTAAAGAGGTTATCCCTGTAGTTCCGATAAAACTGGAACTTAACACAGGGATCTACGAGTCAGAACGGGGCGGATGACTCTCCGAAAGGTTAAAAGGGTTAAAAGTTAAATTCAGAGCTGCACTTATGGTCAGAGAGTTAAAATTATATATTGAAATAAAATTCCTTTACTATTGGACAATTGTTGAACTGGGAGTGAAATCCCTGTGCCGAAAAACCATTGACCCAGATCTGGTTTGTAGGTCCCCTCTGTCACTTTCGAAAGAAAGTAAAGGGGATTATAAGGGCCTGCAGGGAAGCTATTTAGGGGGAAGTAATGGATTACCTATTGAACGAAACGCAGAAAATGGTAGTGGACCTTACGCGAAAGATCGCAAGGGAAAAGATCACGCCCGCGGTCGCCGCGCATTATGACGAAACCGAGGAATTCCCCTGGGATATCATGAAGATACTGGCTGACGCCGGGCTTTTCGGGGTATACATACCCGAGCAGTACGGCGGGCTGGGCGGGGGCATATTCGAGCTGTGCCTGGTAACAGAGGAGCTGAGCAGGGCGTGCGGGGGTATTTCCATATGCTACGCGGCTACGGCCCTGGGCGCGTATCCCATACTTATGTCCGGCAGTGAAGAGCAGAAAAAAAAGTATATGCCTGACATAGCCGCGGGTAAAAAGCTGGCGGCATTCGGCCTGACAGAGCCAAACGCCGGAAGCGACGCCGGCGGCATACAGACAACCGCGAGGAAAGAGGGCGATCATTACGTGATCAACGGCACTAAGCAGTGGATCACGAACGGCGGCGAGGCGGAGGTTTACACGATAGTCGCGATGACGGACCGCACCAAAGGCGCCAGGGGCGCCACTGTTTTCATACTTGACAAGGGCATGCCCGGGTTCGAATTCGGAAAGAAAGAAAAGAAAATGGGCATACGGGCCTCGGCGACCCGCGAACTTATTTTTAACGATTGCAAGGTTTCGGCTGACAGGGTCCTCGGCAAGGAAGGAATGGGTTTTATAATAGCGATGAGGAACTTCGACGGGTCCCGCCCCGGAGTGGGCGCGCAGGCCCTGGGCATCGCCCAGGGTGCTCTTGACGACGCGATAGCGTACGCGCGCCAGAGGATCCAGTTCGGCAAACCGATAATCTCGTTCCAGGCTATACAGCATATGCTGGCTGACATGGCGACCCAGGTTGAAGCGGCAAGGGCGCTCATTTACGCTACCGCGAGGATGATAGACGCCGGCGTCAAGGATATCGCGAAAGAATCCTGCATGAGCAAGCTTTTTCCCTCTGACACGGCAATGAAGGTTACCACGGACGCCGTCCAGATCTTCGGCGGGTACGGTTACATGAGGGAGTATCCGGTTGAAAAAAGGATGCGCGACGCAAAAATAACCCAGATTTACGAGGGGACAAACCAGATACAGCGCAACGTTATCGCCCTGCAGCTGATCAAGCAGTCCGCCAAAGGCCAGAAAGATTAAGATTTGGGTTAAAATCAGTTTATAAAGTTTACAGAGTTTACAAAGTTAAAACTGTGATAATCTGTGTCTAATTTTATTTCGTGCTTTCGTGGAAAAGAGGCCTTTCATGAATATTATAGTGTGCATAAAGCAGGTGCCTGACACCGCCGCGATCCAGCTGGTAAGGATAAATCCCCAGACAAACACGCTGGTCAGGGAAGGCATACCCGCTATCATAAACCCGTTTGACGAGAACGCGATAGAGGAGGGGCTGCGCCTCCGCGAGAAATACGGCGGGGAAGTCACGGTCCTGAGCATGGGGCCGCCCCAGGTCGAGAAGGCGCTCAAGGACGCTATTGCGATGGGCGCGGACAAGGCAGTGCTCCTGTGCGACAGGGCTTTTGCCGGGGCTGATACGCTCGCGACCTCATACACCCTTGCGTGCGCCATCAAAAAAATGGGGAATTATGACCTGCTGCTGTTCGGCAAGCAGGCTATCGACGGGGATACCGCGCAGGTTGGGCCCGGAGTCGCGGAGCACCTCGGCATACCCCAGGTGACGTTCGTAAGGAAGATCGAGATAGAGAACCAAACGATAAGAGCGGAACGGACCCTTGAGGACAGCTTTGAGCTCGTTGAAGCGAAACTTCCGATACTGGTCACGGTGACAAAAGAGATGAACACGCCGCGCTATCCTTCTCTTAAAGGCATGATGAAAGCAAAGGCGGCCCAGATAACCGTGTGGGGCTTGCAGGATATTGACGCGGACCCCAACCGCGTGGGGCTGACCGGGTCTACGACCCAGGTTATTAAGATATTCACGCCGGAAATGCGCAAGAAGGGCGAGATCCTGCGGGGCGAACCGGACCAGATGGCAGAAGCCCTTGTCGGCAAACTGCGCGATAGCAAAGTCCTTTA
>Ga0210056_1001426_pt1 | contig 20819 bp, 17 predicted proteins | sample CryGeyCG2014_080_2_FD_183965 | JGI IMG/M metagenome (GOLD analysis project Ga0210056, IMG submission 183965) | Groundwater microbial communities from aquifer - Crystal Geyser CG07_land_8/20/14_0.80 (SPAdes) (version 2) | ecosystem: Environmental > Aquatic > Deep subsurface > Groundwater | place... | reverse complement strand
GCTCTCCCATTCTCTAAACCGCGTGATAAACTTACTATTTGTAACTACGATAATCTCGTCAAGCTCTTTGATAAACTTAAGCTTATCAACAATATGGTCAATAATCAGCTTGTTTTTAACTTTAAGCAGCGACTTTGGGTATTCTTTGGTTAAAGGATAGAGCCTTGTAGCATAACCGGCGGCTAAAATTAACGCTTTCACCCCGTTAGAAACCTCCGATTAATAACCTCGTTAGACAATAGTTTCTAACGGGGTTCATTTTAGTATCTCCCTTAACTTTGCTTGGGCATACTCCTCTACTTCTTTGCCTGTAGAAAACCTTAATGCGGCCTCAGCAATCTCCTTAGCTTGAGCTAAAGTCATTGAACGGATTAAATACTTTAATTCCGGAATAATCTGCGGAGGTATGCTAAATTCGTCAAGGCCTAATCCTAAAAGTATGAGCGCGAAACTCGGCTCTCCGGCCATCTCTCCGCACATCCCCACGTTTATATTGGCCTTATGCGCGGAATCAATAACATTCTTAATCAAACGCAAGATCGCCGGATGGGATGGCTCATATAAATAGGCGACTTTTTCATTCGCGCGGTCAACTGCCAAAGAATATTGAATAAGGTCATTGCTGCCGATGCTAAAAAAATCCGCCTCCTCAGCCAATATATCCGCGGTCATCGCCGCAGAAGGAACCTCAATCATAGCACCCACCTGAATATCCTCATCAAAAAGTATTCCTTTAACCCTTAGTTCTTCCTTTGCCTCGTTAAGTATCTTATTCGCCTGCCTCAACTCTTCAATACCGGAAATCATCGGATACATAAGTTTTAGGTTCCCATGGACAGAGGCCTTGAGTATTGCTCTTAGCTGCACCTTAAATATTTCCGGACGGGCAAGACAGAAACGTATAGCCCTCCAGCCTAAGAACGGCTGCATTTCATAAGGTATCTGAAATTGCGATAAAAATTTATCCCCGCCTAAATCCAGAGTGCGTATAATAACCGGCCAAGGATTCATCTCCTCAGCTACATATTTATAGGCGCGGTAATGCTCATCTTCAGTAGGAGAATCTTTTCTATTCATATAAAAGAACTCGGTGCGGTAAAGGCCTATGCCTTCGCCTCCGTGAAGCTTAACTGCCGACACCTCATCAGGAAACTCTATATTGGCGTTTATCTCAATCTTGACACCGTCTATAGTTATCGCGGGGAGCCCCTTGGTAAAAAGGAACTTCTCAGTAACACCTTTTAATTTCTGCTCCTCGCTATAATATGATTTTAATGTCTTCTGGTCGGGGTTTACGACAACAACCCCTAGGGTGCCATCCACTATCAGCATATCCCCGGTATTAATACTATTGGTGGCATCCTCAACACCAACAACAGCGGGTATCTCCAGAGACTTAGCCATAATCGCAGTATGCGAAGTCTTGCCTCCTATATCCGTAACAAAGGCAGCGACACTCTTCTTATGCATAGCCGCGGTATCCGAAGGCGAAAGGTCATGCGCTACAATTACCACCTTATTTTTAAGCTCACTCAAACTATTCTTTTCCTTGCCTAAAAGGTTCCTTAAGACTCTTTTCCCCACGTCATTGATATCGGCAACGCGTTCTTTCAAGTATTCGTCTTCTATTTTCGCGAAAATGGATACATATTTTTTTAAAACCTCCTGAAAAATAAAGGCGACATTAAGTTTATCTTTCTTAAGACGAGATATTACCTCTTCAATAAGCATGCGGTCTTCCAAGACCAAAAGGTGAGCGTCAAATATCTGGGCTTCCGCCTTGCCCATTTTAAGGCCTATCTTCTTTTGCAGCTCAATAATCTCCCTGCGCGTCTTAATCAACGCGTCTTCAAAAAGCTGTATCTCTAACGGTATCTGGGCCTCGCTAATATCTTGGCGCGAGATAATAAATTCTTCCTTGTCAACTTTATAGGCAACGCCTACGCTAATGCCCGCTGCGGCAGCTATACCTTTAAGCTCTATCATAAGCCTTCCTCTTTGGTAACAATCTTCTCTAATTCTGCCATCGCCAACTGCGCGTCCTCTCCGTCTGTCTCAATAACAATAGAACTCTCTTTCTCCGCGCCCAACATAAGTATCCCCATAATTGACTTTCCGTTAACTTGTTCCTTACCGCAGCTAACTGTAATGCGGGCGTCAAATTTATTAGCTATCTGCACGAATACGGCCGCTGGACGGGCATGCAAGCCCTGCTTATTTTTAACTATCATTTTCTTCTTAATTATAGGCATGGGGCTATACCTCCTCTATGAGCCCAAGAATATTCTTGGCTAATTTAGAAGGATCGTGCCTAACCAGGGCATCCTCAATAATCCCAAAGTCGTCTTCAATAACACGATAACCCATTGCCTCTATCTTCCTTCTGTCGTTAACTACCAGATAAGAACCTTGTTGCGCGTAACACCTCAATATAGCCTGAGGAACCTCTCCGGTATTAACAATACAGTAGTCAATAACCCTAGGATGAGAATGCGCCAGCAATACCCTTATATGATCCGAGGCGCTATAACCATCGGTCTCACCCGGCTGAGTCATGACATTACATACATATACCTTAACCGCATCCGACGAAACTATTGCCTCAGTGACCTCCTTTATTAAAAGATTCGGTATTATACTTGTGTATAAAGAGCCCGGGCCTAAGATAATAATCCGCGCTTCATGTATCGCATGTATAGCATCAGGGGTTGCCTGAGGATTATTGGGATTAAGATATACCCTATTTATAGAGAGATGGGTCTTAGGGATCTTATTCTCCCCCACTGTAGTTGACCCATCTTTATGTTCGGCTACTAAAACTACCTTTGTTAACGTTGAAGGTATAACCTTACCGCGCAAGGCCAAAACCTTGCTTGTTTCTTTGATCGCCTTCTCAAAATCTCCGGTAAGCTGAGTCATTACCGTAATAAATAAATTACCAAAACTATGCCCGGAAAGCTGGGAATTCGTATCAAAACGGAACTGAAACAAATCGCGCATAAGCGCGGGCGCATCGGCTAAGGCCACGAGGCAGTTACGGATATCTCCCGGAGGCAGCATATCAAACTCTTCCCTTATCCTCCCCGAAGAACCACCATCATCAGCCACAGTAACTATAGCAGATAAATTAGAGCTAAATTGTTTAAGGCCGGTTAATAAAACCGAAAGCCCTGTTCCGCCTCCGACCACTACCACATTAGGCCCGCGATTAAGTTGCTTGGAACGGTAAATTATGTCAAAAAGCTCTGTGCCCCTTGAGGCCGGCATAAAGACAGCGATGAATGAGCGCATCATCCTTTTAACCCCTAAGATTAATATAATAATTCCGGAGAATAAAATTATAGAATCAAGCATTTGTATACCTAAGAACTCATCACTGCGCAGGCGTACGGCAGCAAAAATCAGGACAAGAACCCCAAAGGCGCTTAAACCGATCCAGCGCTTAATGCCTATGCCGGGATAAAACCACTTAAGCATACTCTTGATTTTATTATGCATAATAATGCTTTTAAACTATCTTCTCGTCTTCCTGAGTTATAATCTTGACAACCGCCTTATCGTCTTGAGAGGCGCGTAAGGTATCGCGAAAGTATTTATCTTTAAGCATCCGCGAAATACGCGCTAAGGCTTTTAAATGCGGGCCGGCAGAATCAGAAGGGGCTACTAAAAGAAAAAATATGTAGGCTAATTCGCCGTCTAAAGAATCAAAATCCACGCCTTTATTAGAGAGGCCGAATGCCGCCACTAATTTTTCCACGCAATCCGATTTCGCGTGCGGTATGGCTATCCCCTGGCCTATAGCGGTCGAGCCTAATGCCTCCCGGCTCATAAGCGAATCAATAAGCTTATTACGAAAACGCTTCTTAATATCACCTGCATTAACCAAGGCATCAACAAGCTCCTTAATAACATCTTCCTTCTTGGTGGACTCTATGCCGATAATAATGGCCTTTGGGGATAAAAAATCCATAATCTGCATTTTATTTCTCCTTTGTTGGTTGCGATTATTTAGGTCCCGCTAAAGCGGGGTAGTTTTACTCCTACCGTCGTAAAACTAAGCGGCGGACGGGATTTGAACCCGCGACATCCTGCTTGGCAAGCAGGCATTCTACCGCTGAATTACCGCCGCATTGTTAACTTAGGGCATATGACAAATGGCTTATGGTTAAAACTATCCGCCATTAGCCATAAGCAATATGCCAATTAGTGGGCGGAAGAGGATTTGAACCTCCAAGGGTTGCCCCAATAGCTCCTAAGGCTATCGCGTCTGCCAATTTCGCCATCCGCCCGGCTATATCCTCTAACCGCTTCTAAACCTTTAAAACATTCTAAATAATCTGTGGGCTTGTGAGCGTGCATTAAAAATTTTTCGGCAAATGTGTGCGAGGAATTACGACGAGCGAAGGCCGACGCAGTGTATGGTCGGCCGAGAGCGAGTCGTAAACCGAAACACACGGCGAAAAATTTTAGCACGCGAGCAAAACCACAGATTATTAAATCAACTGAGCCTCCCGAGACTCGGACTCGTCGCTCTCCGCCTACGGCGGATCGCTTCCCAAAGGGGCTCTGCCCCTATGGCGCTCGTTTACGCTCGCTGTTACCCCGAAAGCGCGGGGAAATTTTCCCCCGCACCCCCCTTTGAGTTCTCGTCTCAAAGCAAACTTTAATGAGCCTCCCGAGACTCGGACTCGGCACACACGGCTTAAAAAGCCGTTGCTCTACCAGATGAGCTAGAGGCCCTCTAATATTTCTTTTTCTTTATTCTTTAAAAGTTCGTCAGCTCTGGCGATATATTTATCTACTTGCTTCTGTAATTCATCAATGCCGCGAAATTTATCATCCTCAGAAATTAGCTTATCCTTCCCTAATTTCTCCATCTGCTCTTTAGCATCGCGCCTTATAGTGCGCAATGCGATCCTGCCTTCTTCGGACATCTTATGTATAACCTTGGCTAACTCTTCTCGCCTCTCCTTAGAAAGCTGCGGCACGGAAAGCCTTATTACCTTACCGTCGTTAGATGGGGTAATCCCTAAGTTGGACTTCATTATCGCCTTTTCAATTTCGGGTATCGCGCTTACATCCCAAGGCTGGATAACCAAAAGATGTGCATCCGGGACGGATATGGAGGCCAACTGCTTAAGCAGGGTCGGCGTTCCATAGTAATCAATATGCAATCCTTCAACAAGGGTGGGGCTTGCCCTGCCGGTGCGAATCTCCGCAAACTCGCGGATCACAGACTCAAAAGCCTTCTTCATCTTTTCTTCGGTGTTATGTAAAATCTCTTTAATAGTCATAACTATTCTCCCATGGCTGCCGCTTGCCTGTCCCGTCACATTTTGTGGGGCCTGCCGATAGGTCCCGTCATAGGCGAGACAGGATAGGCCAGGCCGTTACCGGACAATCGTCCCTATCTTCTTGCCTAAAACTACCCGTTTGATATTTCCTTTTTTATTAAGGTTAAAAACCACGATAGGGAGCTTGTTATCCATGCAGAGGCTGATTGCGGTTGCATCCATAACCCTTAAGCCTTTTTTCAATACCTCAATATATTTTAATTGCGAGAATTTCTTTGCGCCCTTCACCCTTAAGGGATCTGCAGAATATACTCCATCCACCTGAGTGCCTTTAAGTATGGCATCGGCATTAATCTCCATAGCGCGCAATGCCGCGGCTGTGTCAGTAGTAAAATAAGGATTACCTGTGCCAGCGACAAATATAACCACGCGGCCTTTTTCCAGATGGCGTATAGCGCGCCTCCTTATATAGGGCTCGGCAATACGCTCCATACCTATGGCAGTCATAACTCGGGTAGGCAGGCCCGATTTCTCCAAAACATCTTGCAGAGCCAAACCGTTAATCACCGTAGCCAGCATCCCCAAATAATCAGCCACTGACCTGTCCATATCCAAACCCCGCGAACCGGTATTTTCCTGTCCGCGGAAGATATTTCCCGCGCCTAAGACAACCGCTACATCAACTTTTAAATCCCGGATTTCTTTAATCTGATGGGCAAGGGATACTAAAACAGACTGGTCTATCCCGTGTGATTTCCTACCTTGCAGGACCTCGCCGCTTAACTTAAGGACTATCCTCTTATAGGCTGGAATGATTGACATTATTCGCCGATTTTATAACGTATGAACCGGCGGATAACTATATTCTCGCCGATCTTAGCCACAATACTCCCTAAATAATCATTAATAGTGATAGAGGGATCCTTAACAAAAGGCTGCTCTAACAAACAATGGTTTTTGTAGAAGTCTTCCTCGCTCTTTTCGCTCTCTAAGGCCTCATGCGGGACATCTTCTTTCTTTAAATATAACGGGTTAACCGCGGCTATCTGCATAGCTACATCTTTGGTAAACTGAGTAAAATCATTATTGGCTGCGACAAAATCAGATTCACAGTTTACTTCTAATAAGACGCCGATCTTATTCCCCTGATGCACATACGCCTCAATCCTGCCTTCTTTGGCCGTCCGCGACTGCTTCTTAGCGGCAATTTCTAAACCCTGCTTACGCAATAAAACCGCTGCCTTCTTAATATCGCCCTTAGTATCTTCCAGCGCCTTCTTGCAATGCGCCACACTCGATGAGCTAATATCCCTTAATTCCTTGATTAAATCTATTGAAATCTTCACCCCGCACCTTTCCTTCCTTAATGAACAGACAACTTACGGAGACTTCACTCCATAACTTATGCCCTCACTTATTTCTTTTTCATCCTCGATTCAGTATCTGTTGGTTTAATATGGCCCTTCTTAGCCAATTTATTTTCGCCATCTATGGGTTCTGCGACTTCCACAATTTCATCAATTTCCTTAATCTTAATTTCTTCCTCGGGCAAAATGGCCGGCTCAACTAATCTCTCATCTTCATCCTTAACCTTAACTCCTTCTTGGCTTAAATAGGAAAGGAATTTCTTTCTCCCCTCAATTATCGTATCCGTAATGATATTAGCCACTACCTTAATGGATTTAGTGGCGTCATCATTCCCCGGAATAAGATAATCAATTAAGTCCGGATTAGAATTAGTATCAATAAGCGCGATTATAGGAATATGCAGCCTCCTCGCCTCTTTTACCGCGGTATCTTCTTTGGAAGTATCTATAACGAACATTGCCTTGGGCATACGTTCCATAGAAACAATACCGGAAAAATTTTTATTAAGCTTGGCTAATTCGTTCTCCAGGCGAGCGACTTCCTTCTTGGTCAGTTTTGCAAATGTCCCGTCTTCGCGCATTTTCTCTATTTCTTTTAAGCGATTTATACTCTTTTTTATAGTAGTGAAATTAGTGAGCAGGCCTCCTGGCCAGCGGTCAGTTACATAATACATACCTGAACGTATTGCCTCCTGACGCATAATTTCCTGCGCCTGCTTCTTGGTGCCCACGAAAAGGACAAATTCGCCTTTAGAGGTTATATCCATAAGAAAATCCCGCGCCTTATTTATACATTCCTCGGTCTTCTCAAGGTCAATAATGTAGATGCCGCTTCTAGCGCCAAATATAAATTTTTTCATTTTTGGGTTCCAACGCTTAGTCTGATGCCCAAAATGCACGCCCGCTTCCAATAGTTTTTTGATCAAATCTGATGGCACTTTTTATTCCTCCCCCTGTTTCCTGCGAATAACTAGTTTAGATTATTTTGAGCGGGATCCCGCTCAGGGTTATTTAAGTTAGTTATCCGCGGAAAAATTGTTAATATTTACCGTTTTCTCTTAAAAAAACAGTTTAATTGAATATTATACTTAAAATTTAGGCAATTTGCAACTATTTTTGTAATTCTTGCATAGAATAAAGCTTTTTATACAATCCCCCTTTATTCAGAAGTTCGCTATGAGTCCCCTCTTCAACAATAACCCCCTTATCCATAACTACTATCCTATGCGCATTTCTTATCGTAGAGAGCCTGTGCGCGATAACGAATACTGTGCGGCCCTGCATCAACCGGTCTAATGCCCCCTGGACTATCCTTTCTGATTGAGAATCTAATTGCGAGGTGGCTTCATCCAAAATTAATATCGGAGGGTTTTTAAGCAAGGCGCGGGCAATAGCAATCCTCTGGCGCTCGCCGCCGGAAATACGCATCCCCCGATCACCGATAACCGTATCATAACCTTGGGGAAGGTGAATAATAAAATCATGGGCATTAGCCTGGCGCGCTGCCTCTTCTATTTCCTGATTTGCAGCGCCCGACTTACCATAAGCTATATTTGCCCTTATGCTATCATTAAAAAGAATAGTCTCCTGGGTAACAATGCCGATTTGCCGGCGTAAAGACTTTAGGGTAACCTCTTTTATATCCGCGCCGTCAATTAATATCTTGCCTCTTTTAGGGTCATAAAAACGGGGAAGCAAATCCAAAAGCGTGGTCTTTCCTATACCGCTGGGGCCGACAACAGCGAGCATCGAACCGTATGGAACATCCAGATTTATTCCCTTAAGCACAGAATTATCCGCGTAATTAAACCAAACATCACTAAAGACGATATGGTTCTTAAAACCCTTTAATTCTCTAGCCGAATGAAATTCGGCTACAGAGGGCTTGGCATCCAGAACCTCATATATCCTATCGCCGGCTGCAACCGCCTGCTGGTTTAAGGAATTTACCTGGCTTAATTTCTTAAACGGCCGAATTGTGGATAAAAGAGCCCCGATGAATAACCCGAATACGCCAAAGGAAATCTTACCTGCAATGACCTCCTTACCGCCTAAGAAAAATACCGTAACACCTGCCAAGCAGCCTAATATCTCGGTAGCCGGGCTTAAAAGCAACACGCGCTTAATAGACTTCATGGAGATACGGTAAGAGTCATTGTTAACCTTATTGAATTTCCTGACTTCATAATCCTCCATATTGAAGGCCTTGACTATGCGCGCGCCGATAATCGTCTCATAAAGCACGGAGTTTATATCTGCCGCCTTTTCCTGTGAACTCTTGGATAATTTCCTGAGTTTCTTGCCTACTTTAGAAATCAGGAAACCTAAAATCGTTAACGGAGGAAGGATAAATATCACAAACTTAGGGTATATAAACATCGTCAGGGAGAAAAATATAACCACCTGCAGGCCCTGATAGACTAAATCCGTTGAACCGTATGAAACAGCATTCTCCACCACCTTAGCGTCATTAGTGATACGAGAAATCATCTCTCCGCCGCGCTTGTGGGTAAAATAATCTATGGATAATTCTTGGAATTTGGCGTAAAGCTTAGCCTTAATATCCCTTACAATACGCTGCCCGACATCTGACATAAAATAATCCTGCAAGAAATTAAATAGGCCTTTAATAATGAAAAGCAGCACAATCCCTACGGCCATATAACCTAAAAGAACTTCCGCGGGTATATTATTTATCTTATCAATAAACCTGCTTAAAAAATCCGGCAATTTGACGGGGATAATAATCTTTTTATTCGTGAGGACTTTATCCGCCAAAGGGACTATCATCGCCAAGGATACGCCGTCAAATATAGCAGAAAAAACCATGCATACGGTAGCTATGGAAAAAAGGCCCAGATATGGCCGGATAAATCTTAGTAACTTAAAGTAATCACGCATCTTGAGCACCTTATGTTTTGGTTTAACGAAATCCCGCCGAATATGCCAAAATTATCGTAGAGAATTTTGGCATAGCTTCTGAGGCGGGATCTAATTACCCTCAAAGAAAAGTTATTTTATCATAGTAATTAACTTTTGTCGAGCCTCCATTTCAATTTTTTATTAAAAACGCCTCCGCCCAAGCTTCCCGTTTAAGCCGTTCTCTTACCCGCTTTTAGCGGGTCCTGCCTTGGTAAGAATGACCCTGACAAGCTTCAAGCGAATGGGGTACTTTTCGCAGAGGCGAAAAGTACGACTTGAGCGAGAAGCTTGACAAAGGCATTCTTATAGCAGACGCAAGATTTATGTTGCAACGGGACAAGCGATTTGCTATGATTCTTTTCATGGGTAAACTAAAAATCGCCGTAGTAGGCGTTGGGCATTTAGGCAGTGTCCATGCTAGGGTTTATAAAGAATTGATTAATTGCGAGCTTGTTGGCGTCTGCGATACAGATAAAGCCAGGCTTAAAGAAATATCTGAGTCCCTGGGAGTTTGCGGGCATCTTAATTACAGCGAACTTTTTGGTAAGGTAGATGCCGTAAGCATAGCTACCCCTACAAAATCACATTACAAAGTAGCTGCGGATTTCCTAAATCAAGGTATCCACACCTTAGTAGAAAAACCCTTTACCCCAACCCTAGAAGAAGCCGATAGCCTCATAAAAATAGCCGAAAAGAATAAATTAACTCTACAAGTCGGCCATATCGAACGCTTCAATTCTGCTTTCAGCGCTACCCAAAAAATAATCAAAGACCCTAAATTTATCGAATGCCACCGCCTCTCCCCCTTTCCTAACCGCTCTCTTGATATCGGGGTAGTTTTAGATATTATGATTCATGATATTGATATAATTTTAGGGTTAGTCGCCTCCCCGATAGAAAAAATTGAATCTGTGGGCGTAAATGTCCTTACCCCTTTTGAGGATATTGCCAACGCAAGAATTACTTTTAAGAACGGCTGCGTAGCAAACCTCACTGCATCCCGCGTCTCCGACGAACCAATGCGTAAAATTCGCATCTTTCAGGAAAATACTTATATATCGCTGGATTATAAAAATGCCGAAGCATGGGTGTACCGTAAAGCATTCCTGAAAATTTCAAAAGAAAGCCTGCCGATTGAGAAAGAACAGCCCCTGCAAAAAGAATTGGAATCCTTTATTAATTGCGTAATTAAAGGCAGGGAGCCGCTTGTATCTGGCCCAGTTGCCCGCGAAGCCCTAAAAGTGGCACTGGAAATCCAAAAACAGATATGGCGTAAGAATAAATGAGACAAAAAAACTTCCTAATTATCTGCGGAGAGCCTTCAGGCGAATTACACGCCGCCGGTTTAGCCGGCGCGATTAAAAAATTAAATCCCGAAATAAAAATTACCGGCATCGGCTCAGGGCTCCTAAAAAAAGCAGGCGCGGAAGTCTTTTACGATATTAAAGGCCTTTCGGTAATGGGGCTCTTTGATGTCTTAAAGAAAATCCCCAAATTCCTTGCCTTAAAAAAAACAATCCTTGAGAAAATCAAAAAAGATAACCCGGATGCCATAATCTTTGTGGACTTCTCCGGATTTAACTTAAGGTTGGCCAAGGCAATAAATAATGCCATACCTACAATTTATTATGTCAGCCCCCAAGTCTGGGCTTCACGGCCAGGCAGGATAAAAACGATGAAGAAATACATAAAAAAAATCATCGTCCTCTTTAAATTTGAACGGGAATTCTATCAAAAATACGGCATAGATGCTGATTGGGCAGGGCAGCCCCTGTTGGATATTGTAAAACCTACCATGCCAAAAGAAGAATTATTACGTAATCTAAAGTTATCTAGCGCCAAAGTTACCATTGCCCTTTTACCCGGCTCAAGGAAGCAAGAGATAAAAAGAATACTACCGGTTATGCTTAAAAGCGCCAGACTCATTGCCAAAGAATTAAACGCGCAGTTCGTAATTGCTAAACCTCTCCAAGTTGAATGGAATATTTATAACTCCCTAATCAAATGTTTCCATTTGAATTTAAAAATTGTTGAAGACAGACCTTATGACTGTATGAATATTGCGGATTTTTGCCTAATCTGTTCAGGGACGGCGACTTTAGAGACGGCCATAATGGGGAAACCTTTCTTTTTGATTTACAAAACCAGCCTCTTAAATTATCTCTTATACCGCCCGCAGATTAAAGTGCCTTATATCGGAATGGTAAATATTGCGGCGGGTAAAAAAATAATCCCCGAATTTATCCAATTCGGGGCATCCCCAAAAAAAATCGCAAATTCTGTTTTGGGAACCTTAAAAAATCCTGCAGAATTACAATCTATAAAAGCCAATCTCGCTAAAATCAAATCTTCCCTTGGCGCATCCGGAGCCGCTTCCCGCGCCGCCAAAATTATACTCGACTTCTTAAAATAACTTAGCCATCTTAATCCGCTCGTCAATCGGCGGGTGGTCAAAAAAGAAGAATTTGATTATCGGATGCGGATTTCTATCGGCGAGATTTTGCTGAGCAAATTTATTCATAGTAGAGATAAAGGAATCTTTTAGCCCGGTTACCTCTATTGCCTTTGAATCCGCGCTCCTCTCAAAACTCCTGCTGATAAATGCCTCCAACGGCTGAATGATTATCCCAAAAACCATAAAGTAAATAAGAACTAACGGTAACGAAGCGATATCAGATAACGAAGAGATATTAAATAATCTTAGAGCATAAGCGTTTGTTTTAAAGACCGCATAGAAAATTATAAATGTAGTAAAAGAATTAATCACTATCAGTTTAAGCAGGTGCTTTAATTGATAATGCGCGAATTCATGCGCCAAAATTACTTCTATTTCGTCATGGCTGTATTTGTCCCTTAGCGTATCGGCTAAAAGTACCCGGCGCGTTTTACCCATGCCAACAAAAGCCGCATTCGCCTTTAAAGTTTTCTTGCTGAAATCTATCTCAAAACAGTCCATAAGGTTAATCTTCATCCTCTCTGCCAGCCGCATAATCCTCTCTCTTAAAAGATTATCAGAGAGCTTTTTATATTTAAAAAACAAGGGGATTATAACTACTGGCATTATTTTAGCCAGAATTATGCTAAAAAAGATCCAAAATGCCGAAATAACTAACCACCACCTATTAGGAAAATTATGTAAGGCCAGATAAAAAATGGAAATCAGGATAAGCCCAATTATATAAGAAATAGCGCCCGCTTTAAATTGGTCATTAAGCCAGTCTTTAAGGCTTTGTGTAGATAGAGAAAATTTATGTTCTAAGGTATAGGACTGATAAAAATTAAGCGGAAAATCCAGAAGATAATACCCCAGAGAGACCGAGATTAAGTAGGCAGGTAATACTAAGAAACCGGATATATGATTAATTAACCAAAGAGAAAGGCTATTAGAAAAACCAAGCCTTAAGAATAGAAAAAGCAGGATCAGGGTATAGACCGTGCCAACAATACTGATGCTGTATTTAATGTTGGAATGACGCTTTGCCTTATCCTGCATAATCTAAAATATGGGATTAATTTTTACGGGTGGCACGGGGATGCTTCGCAGCGCGTGAGCGCAAGAAACGCCCCGTGCCAGGACCCGTAAAAAACTATTTTTTGGTAGGCTCAATATTCACAAATGTGTGTAACTTACCATGGCTAGTTTTCCTGCGGGTAAAATAAACTTTACCATCGCATAAAGCAAAAAGCGTGCCTGGGCCCTTGACATTGGCTCCGGCTTTATAAGTATCCACTCCTCTTACCAATATCTGCCCGGCCTTAACCCACATGCCACCAGAAACCTTATTTGCCTTGTCTTTCTTGGGTGTTGAAAATCCGCCTGTCATTATATTACCTCCTTATTAAAAGCTTACTTACACTAAAATATTAAGGGAATTATATTACCACGCAATTATCAATCTAGCAACACTTCTTCTCCCTTAGACGGAATATAGGCATTGAGCCCCTGCTGAATAAGGAGATCGAATAAGGCCTTAGTCTGCTCTTCTTCCCCGTGGACTAAGAATACGCGCTTTAAAGGTAAACATCCCGCTACAAATTCGGAAAGTTCTTTTTGGTCCGCATGGCCGGACATAGCGTTAATAATCGCTACTTCCGCGTTCAATTCGTACTCTACGCCGAATATACGCACGAACTTCTCTCTATCTACAATTCTCCTGCCTAAGGTATCCTTGGCCATGTAACCTACCACAATGATCGTATTACGGCTATCTTCAATGTTATTCTGAAGATGATGCAGGATTCTTCCTGACTCGCACATCCCGCTGCCGGCAATAATAATCATCGGCCGCTTATCCGCGTTTAGGGCCTTAGACTCATTTTGCCCACGGATGAATCTTAAATTCAATAACTCAAATGGGTTGTTTCCTCTTGCGATGTCAGAACGCGTTTGCTCATCAAGGCACTCAAGATGATGTTCAAACACCCCGGTAATATCCGTAGCTAACGGGCTATCTACATATATGGGAACGGAAGGAATAAGCTTATCTTTGAGCAATTTGTTTAAGAAATAAACTACTTCCTGCGCGCGCTCAAGGGTAAATGAAGGAATAAGCACTTTACCCCCCCTGCGCAAGGTACGCGATATTACCTCTCTTAATTTTGACTGCGTTTCTCCAATAGGCGCGTGCAGCCTGCCGCCATAAGTGCTCTCTATAATAAGATAGTCCAAACCCTTAGGTATAACCGGGTCATTAAGCAAGGGAAGGCTTCTTCTGCCTAAGTCTACGGCATAGCCTAAACGGATATCTTGCCCTTCATCTTTAACATCCAAGATAACTATCGCTGAACCCAATATATGGCCGGCATCTACAAGCGTTACATAGGCATTCTTAGCCACGCAAAACTTCTGATTATAAGAAATTGGCCTGAAGGCCTTGATTGCCCGGGATGCCTCTTTCTTGGTATAAAGGGGTTCTCTCGCAGCTAGGCCTATTCTTCTATTTATCTTATTAAGGTACTTTATGTCCTCTTCCTGAATTTTTCCTGAATCCTCAAGCATTAATCCCGCTAAATCTTTTGTCGCGGATGTAGTATAAATCTTACAACGCAGGCCCCCCTTGATTAAGTTGGGGATATTCCCGCAGTGGTCAATGTGGGCATGGGATAAAATAAGGGCATTAATCAAACGCGGGTTATAATCAAATGTGGTATTAACTTTATAGAACTCATCGCGATGCCCCTGGAATAACCCGGCGTCAAGCAAAATCTCGGTTTTACCGGCGGTAATCAAGTGGCTTGATCCGGTAACTGTTCCCGTCCCGCCTAAGAATTTTAATTTTATCGGCATAAAGGGTCTAATTTCATAAAGGCTACCTTAAGGCCATTTACTTCAAGGAACTTACCTATAGAAGCAGCGGCAATCCCGTTGCTCAAGCTTGAGATAACCCCCCTGTCACAAATATGTATTTATTCATCGCTGCTTTGTTAATTTTCTTAAGAAACTCTTTTACCTTGAACTGCCATTTGAGTATACTATTTTCTTAAAAGGTGTCAAATCAAATGCAGGAAATCTTTCCCTTCTCTCCGGGGATTAAGATAGCGTTCTATCTTTAAACCATCTTTATTACCTTTTAAGTCTATTTTTACTTCTTCTTTTTCGGGATAAATCACCTTTACTATGGGTGAAAATATATCGTCCTGATTCTCATCAACAACCACTGCTGTTCTTTTATCGCTTAAAGATACAATTGATCCTATGGGCCAGACACCGATTAACTGGAAAAACTTTTCTAATAAAGAAGAGGCATATGTAGTCCCCTTACCGCGCATCATAAGATTATAAATCATATCCGGAGGATAATCTACCTTATAACTCCTCCTCGCTGAAAGCGCGTCATAAGTATCGCATATAGAGACAATCTGCGAAATAATATGCGGCTTCTTAGGAAAAGCGGCCTTTGGATATCCGCTTAAATCACATCTCAAATGATGCTCAAAACTGACTACCACAGGCATGATTCCTAATGTATCAATGTATTGCAAAAGCAATGCTGAACCTAATACAGTATGGCTCTCCATCTGGGAAAATTCCATAGAGCTTAACTGCCCGGGTTTTCTGATGATCTTACGCGATATATAAAGTTTACCAATATCATGAAATAAAGCGGCCAAGCCTATATCCAAGACTATCTCCTTAGTAAAGCCAATCTTGGAAGAAAAATACATACTTAATATAGAAACATTAATAAGGTGGGTGAATGTCCCTAAATCATATCTTTTTAATGTATCAAGCTTTAACAGCTGCTGATACTGCGTGCCTAATTTATCAACAATATTATTTATAGCAAGTTTTAAGGCCAAGCCGTCAATTGCCTCCCTGTTTAATATGCCAATTAAAGGCTGGGAAATTTCCTCAAGAGAATGCTCATATAATCCCTTCCTGTCTAAAGCCTGCTGCAAGGCTTGCTCAGCCGCCTTAGAAACCACCCCTACCTTGCCGGCGATTATATTATGCACCCCCATAAACTTAAGATAATCACCCAGATCTTTCTTGACATCCTCTTTAGGCATAACCAAAAAAACAATAAATTTCTCTAGCTCAACTAATTGGAACCCCCTCTTAAAAGTAATTTTCTCAATACTCCTATCTTTAAGATAAGTTATACCCGGCTTCGCCAATTTACTTAAATCAAAAAATATCTCTTTCTCAAAAGCAAGCTCTTCGCCGATTATTCCAATAGTAAGCTCTGCCTTCTCCGTTAAACAATCCGTTATGCTCTGATGCGCCTTTTCTATCGCTTTTTTAACGATGGGGTGCCCTGCTCCATAAAGCAAAGCTGCTTGTATTGCCCCTAAAAAATCCCTAAAAGATACTTCTATCCTCTCCTTCACCCCGCCCCTCCCCCAATTTATACCCCAGCCCCTAAGGAGGGGCGGGGCTCATTTCCAGCTCTCTAAGATATTTAGCGCTTTATTTTTTAAAGGCGCGCGCCAAAAAAATTTCATCTTAGTAAAAGGAATTAAATACTCAATACTTTCTTTCAAACCCAGTTCTCCTATAATCGCCATATTCTCTAATATTACCTTATTCCTACTCCCCCAGGGGCTACCCAACTTCAAAAGAATACCGAAGGCGTCCTTTCTTGCTCCCTCATCCCTTAATAATACCTTAAGCGCCTCTTTCTTTAAGGCCCTTTGTTTCCCCTTGAGTACAACAAATAGAAACTTTTTATCAAATTCAGGTAAACCCCGCATAGCCTTTAGTATTTCGCCTTTGATTATCTCATTAGCAAAAGAATATATATGCTCTAATATTACCAGTGACAAATTAGTTCTTAGGCCTACGAGCATCTCGACAATACGGCTTGAGTATTCCAAGTCATAACGTTTAGCCTCAACTCCGGCGTAGAAATGATTAAGCTCGGCAGGAAAAAACTTTAAGAATAACCTTACCCCATGAACACTCAGTTTGCCTTCCTGAAACATTTTATCAAGGTAAAACTGGCTGCCTTTATGGCTTTTCTCTAATAACCCTGCCAGATGATCTAAGCCGGCATTAAAATCTTCATCCCAAATGTTATCCTCTATAAAATCGGATATTTTATTCTTAAAATTATCCAATGCGCAAGAAAATTCCTCACCCGCCTTCGGCGGATTCGTCATAACCTTTCTTGTCCAAAGGGGCTCCGCCCCTATGGCGCTCGCCTTCGGCTCGCTGTTACCCCTCGGAAGGGTTGCCTGCAACCCTTCCGAACCATCCTCAGCAGTATAGGAAAGTATTTTATACTTTCCTATACTGTCCAAAGGATTCGCTTCCTCTTTTTGCTTATCACCAAGTGCATCTAAAAGATATTTTATATATTCATAATCTTTATTCTTGATTATAAAGTTCCATTCCTTATCCAATCTTGTTAATAGCAAACTTGCCCTTGCGCTCTCCTTTTCCTGATTAAAAAGATTAAGCAAGACAAAACAGTAATTAATATGTAACTCGTTAGCATCAAAAATGAAGTTTCCCTGAGTGGAGCTATTTTTAAGCAAAGAAATAAGGGTGTTGCGGTATACCGCAGAGATATTCTGGGAATCAGGATTAGAGAGAAGATCACTAATCGTCTTGGCTAAAAGAGGATTATTCTTTAAGGCTAACCTTACTTCGGTATTCTTAGATAAGATAGACGCTATCTTATCCGAGTCCGCCTCTTGGGAAAATCTTAAAAATAAGTCGAGGGTTAAAAAATCAACATGCCCTTTCTTAGATATTTGTGAGCATAATATATGCGCGAAATCGTTCTCATCTAAATCCTTAAATAGAGCCTTTAAAGATTGAATATCTTCTTCAGGCGCAGCGTATTTAGAATTAGCCAGATAATTAAACAGTTCGCTTGAGCACTTAGAGAATTTATCCTTATTATTTTTTTTAAGATAGCGCAGGAAATCAATCAGGCCCTGTTTTAATTTATCATCGAAAGGGATATCTTTAACATTTATATTCTTTAAACCACTAGAGAAATTATCCGCAATTTCATTAATCGCATTAGCGTCTTTGTTTTCAATTATTCCCTTAAAAAGATAACGCCATATATCACCGGGGTCTTCTTTGCCTTGCTCGTGAAGTAAAGTAGAATAATCCAATTCTTCTACAGAAATATGCGCAGTCGCAGCTTTCTTTAATATAACACCTAAACCACCGTTTTTAATAACATCTTTTGGCGAGAGAGCTACTGCGCAAAGTAAATCCACTAACTCATTAGTATCTAAACCGGGCCTTAATTCTATTGCCTTAATCTTACGCTGGTGTAAAATCTGGGCTAACTCAACGTATATAAGAGGCTTAGCCCAATATTTACCATCTATAAATAGGGACTCCGGAGTAATATTAATTTTTATGGGATTTAAGAAATTAAAAAGCACTGCTATCTTAACCTTAAACTCCTCTACGGACTTAAGAAAATAAGGATGCCGGCGCGGATAGGCTAAGGAATTATTAAATGCTATACGCAAACCCTTGATGAATTCATGCAATGCCTCTTCTTTGTTCATTAGCTTATATTACTGCTAAAACTACTGCCCTGCAATAAAAAAAGGCCCGGTTTTAAGATTTAAGCGGGGCCTTACGTGCTGCAACTAAAAACAGGGCTTAACCTTTTAGGATTTTTTTAGCTTTATCATCAGCTGCATCAGTAATAAAAGGTACTCCTGTTTCTTTTTCGGTTTCGCGGTTTGCCGAGAAGATATCATCGCGGGTAATCGCCTTGAGGGTAAATCTTCTCGTCCCGGCCATTAACTGTTGAACTCCCGCGGCCAATTTATCAGCCAAGGTCCATACCGCTACCGCGCCAAGCGGGATATTCTTCATCTCATCTTTGCCGACTTTTTTCATCACATCGTAATATCCGGCAAAAATTTCTTCAGGCGTTGTCCCAAACTCAGTTACAGAGGCAGGAAGCTTATCCCAGCTTCCGCTGACCTTTGCCTTCACTGCGGGATTTAAGGCACCTTCAATATTCGAGCCCAGATATCCGGGTATCATCAATGCGCGGCCCATACAAACAAGATTAGTAAATGGCGCGCCCAATGCCAGCGCTTTAAAGATATGATCTTCCCGCGCCAATCCTCCGGCAAAAGCCATATCCACTACCTTTTTGCCTTTCCTCTCTAAGATCTTGGCGTATTCATATGTCTTAGCATGCAAGAGTATAGAAGGGACACCCCAAGCCTGCATCATATTCCAAGGGCTCATCCCTGTACCGCCACCTGAACCATCAATAGTCAATAGGTCAAGCTTTGCATCAGTAGCATATTTTATGGACATTGCCAAAGCTTCCATACCGTAAGAACCGGTCTTTAAAGATACCCTCTTATATCCGATCTTACGCAGGTATTTTACCGCTTTCATAAAATTGTCTTCCACTGCCTTCTCTGTTGATAGGCTGGTATAACCCATACGGCTGTGGCGGGCAATAGACTTAATTGCGCCGCGTTTAAATGCCTCTTGAACCTCGGGAAGGGTGGGATCCGGATCAACCACATAACCTCTTTTCTTTAAGAACTGGGCATACTCAAGGCTGTTTACCTGTATTTCGCCTCCGATGCATTTTGCGCCCTGTCCCCATTTAAGCTCGATAATTACCTTATCCCCATATTTACCTATAACATACTCGGCAACGCCATTACGCGTATCTTCTACGTTCATCTGGATAATTATCACGCCATAACCATTATAGTAACGTAAAAATGTATCAATCCTTCTATCTAATTCCGGGGCCTTAATTATCTTACCATTCTTGAGCTCTGCTTTCTGGTCAATCCCCACTACATTTTCACCCACTACAATCGGAAAACCCACTAAGGCTGCGCCGATAGCAAAAGATTCCCAATATTTAGCGGCAACAAAGGTTGAACCTAATGCCCCGGTCATTACCGGAATCCTAAATTTTGTCTTTATCACCTGCCCAAATTCACCTTCAAGGCTTACGTTAGGGAAGATACACTCATCTTCAGAGTTAGATAAACCCTTAGGCAAACCAGTAGCGCCATAATTATACCCATTTATACGCAGAGAATTATAAGAAACTCCGATATGGGTCGTATTGTTAGCTCCTGCGGTGGTAAAGCTATAATCCCTGGGATAGAGCAATTTCCTTCCCCTCAGACTGGAAAGCCAAGTTTCGCATTTACCCATACAATCTACGCGGCAAAGCGTGCACAACCCCGATTCACAGGGGTTACCCCTATTTACTGTTCCTAAAGCATCATTTGATTTTGGCCACTGAATCATCTCTAACCTCCTTGCACAGTAAGTGCATACTGGGCCCATCCTTTAAGGCCAGGTATTGCCCAGAAAGGGCACACACCTCGCCCAATTGGATGGGCGAGTGAGTGTCCGCTTTCTGCGTTACCGGCCTATCGCCGCAGTAGACGGCGTACCCCCCATTCCAATATGGCGTGGTACATGTAAGGTAAGGCCGGGTGTCTATTATAAGTGCAATATCTGCATAATAATAGTACACTCAGTGCTAAAAAAAGAAACGCCTTAAGTTATCAGACGTCTTTGTCCGCTACTCTTCCCTGGCGCTACCTTAAAACCCCTACTTCTTTGTAGAGGCCTTATATGTATTTGTTTAATAATAATATAAAATGGCCTTAAGTCAAGAGATATCTCCTGATTGATGGGAATGATACCATAGATCGTTACCCCCTCCCCTATGAAGGAAAGTTAACGAAGCTTCTTTGTATAAGTAAAGAGGTTTTTAAGAATTTAAATGCGGCCTTGGATGAATTCGGGCTGAAACCAAAA
>Ga0210056_1001406_pt1 | contig 20990 bp, 42 predicted proteins | sample CryGeyCG2014_080_2_FD_183965 | JGI IMG/M metagenome (GOLD analysis project Ga0210056, IMG submission 183965) | Groundwater microbial communities from aquifer - Crystal Geyser CG07_land_8/20/14_0.80 (SPAdes) (version 2) | ecosystem: Environmental > Aquatic > Deep subsurface > Groundwater | place... | reverse complement strand
CAAGCTTGAGTTTTCCCAAGCCCCTTCCTAAAGGAAGGGGTAGTTTACTGATTTTCCTCTCTAAATCTTGACATATTTCCCTCAAAAGACATATTAAATGAACCACCTGATGAAAACCTCGATTTATCTATAATAATATCTGCCATACCAGAAAAAGACCCGGCTACTTTGTTTTGTCTTGTCCTCTTTCTATTTACTAATATTACTGTATCCGCATCTTGGCTGATTGCTGAACTACCTTTTAAGTCATCATACGTAAATTCTTCTCCTGTTTTCATCTTTCTAGGTTGAGAAATAAGTAGCACAGTAATATTTAATTTAAGTGCTAAGTTCTTCAAATCCCTTGTCGCAGTACCATAATCACTCTCTTCCTTACTTCTAATCATGAATTGTAGATTGTCAAGACAAACAACACCACATCCGAATCTATCCCTTGCCACCTTGCAGGTTTCAATAAAAGTTTTCATACTTATACCAGGGGAATAACCTAAATATAATGGTAGGTTACGCAATCCTTCCGCATATACTAAAGCAGCAGAATAATCGACTTCCTCAAAAGGTAATTCATAGGCCACCTGAACAACTTTTGTTGCAAGCTGTATCTTGGTCATTTCAAGGCACATTAAAAAGCTAGGAACATTATTATTCTTAGCAAGATAATGAAGCATTTGAACTGCCATTGTAGTCTTTCCCACACCGGCAGGAGCACCAATAACCACAAGTTCCCCACGTTGAAGCCCCCCACCTATGAACCTATTAAGTGTAGGCCAAGGGGTAGGAAATGCTTCCCTTTCTCCCTCTTTGGATTTATCATACATCTCTTGAAATACATCCTCAAGAGACACTAGTCCTTCTACTGGAAACCGTTCTGCACGTAGAACTAATTGATTAAAATCTTCTCTAGTATGATTTACAAAGAACGAATTTACATCTTCTTTACCACCATTTGTATTAAGTGGAATAGTTACATTCCAGCATTTACCAAGCCCTAATCTAGTTGCCCATGTGTTCTTGGCACAATTCTGCCCAACCAAGTCAGGGTCTAATACAAGATATATCTTATTTTTTAATACTAATCTATCATACCATTCAGAAAGAAGAGAAGAAGCTCCTACTGTCATACCTACAACATTAGGGAATCCATGATGCTTCAGTGCCATAGCATCAAACTCACCTTCTGTCACAAATATTTCATCATATTGCTCTATTATATCACCATTGTATAGAGCAGACTTGCCACCTTCTTCCCGAACGTATTTATCCAACTTTTCATTCTCAGGTGGTATCTGTCTAAACTTAATAAGTACCGGAACCCCTTTTTCATAAACAGGAATAGAAATCCACTCATGTTTGAACTTTACAGCATATCCTAATTTTTCTTCACGTATTATATCTTCTGTGAACCTTCTCATCTTTATAAGATACTTCAAAGCTCTTGGTTGTTCCCAAATAGATTTGTGGTACCCTTCTACTAATGCTGTAAAATCAATCTGTTTAGATTCTTCTTTAGGTTTGGGAGGTACTATTGACATTATAGGAATAACGTCACCTAGCAATTCCTTCAATTGTGATATATGCCCTTTAGCAGCAATTGAAGTAGGATTTATAGCCTGACAATACCAACATTGATAAACTTCTGTATCAATGTTTATTGACAGCTTCTCCTTATTACAAGTAGGACAAGTAAGTATTGCCTCCTTACCCTTTAACTTGTAATCAATCCGCTTTGAGTCTAAATATTCTGTTACACCTGACAATTCTTCTCCAAAGATTTAAGTACAGATTTACATTTTGAACAAGTGGCAAGATGGATACAATCACTAACCAAATTTTCTTTTGTGGTAATTAGAAAATCTACTATGTACCACATATAATTTAAAGTCTTACCACATAAAAGAGTATCAGTCTCACCAATACTGAGATGAACTTTGTTCATATAGTTCACTACTTTCTTGATTATGATACTTACATCTTCTAATTATAGAAATTGGAATGCAGTCTGTAAACTTAAGGTTAGCCATTACTTCTCCGTTTATATTTGTCAAGTACAACTTCTGAACATTTTGTTCCTCTTTGAACATTTTTAAGAACGGTTACACCCTCAACTGCCAAATCTAGATCACGGATAGAAGATAAAATATATTCTAATGTAGCTGATATAGCTAATGTACCATCAGCATGAATAAGTTCAGCATAAATAGTGTCAGGTCTTAATTGGTCATGTTCATTGCCCTTCATTGCTATATTTCGTAAATAATATATTTCAGTAAAAGCCGTGTCTCTATCAGTAGTTTGAATCATTTTGTCTTCTACATCCTTTCCTATATTCATCTCTTTCACATCGTTCAAGTGCTCTCTCTTGTTTATAATAAGCCATCTCATCTTCATCAATATGGAAACAATGATTATCACAGTTAATACAACAAAACTTCTTTCTACAAGAATTACAGTTGTTCATTATCCATCCCTATAACAGTCTTCATGCCATTCTAATTGTTGTAGAGTTATGTTAGGAAGAATATGCTGGATACAAGAAAGTGCTCTTTTCTTGAAGTCAAGAAGAGTTTCTTCATCTTTCATTACACGGTAACTAAGTCCTATAGCTGCATTTTCATGGTCATAATCACATCCATAATTTGGCCTTAGTTGTCTATCTTCTATAGCATCAATTTTTTCCTCAATAATGTCAACAAAATCATAGTCTTCATTTTCCTCATTCTTTTCAAATGCACTTTCATCAACATATATTCCCATAATAACAAAACTACTACTAGAACTATTACTTACAAACCCATTTCTTATCTTCATATTACCCCCCTAAACTTTATAAAAAGGACACATCCTAATGCCATTATTGTCAACATTATGTAGCACCATATCCCTGAAATTACAGGCTGATTTACTGTTCCATACACCCCCCAAAAAGTCTTTAGCCTCAAGTATACTTATCCCTTTATTATTATAAACACCTTCAGTAAAAGAACATGGAAAGAAATCACCATGAACATTTATGTAAGCAGAAAAAAGTGTACTTTCACATGGCTCAACATAAGTTATAAACCTATCCCCAGTTGACTTCACAAATTTTGGTGCTGAGCATGAATCAAAACCAATAGGAACACCATTATATAATGCATACTTTACTAAAGAATCAAACTCCTTTTGTTCCAGTGGCCTATATGCACGACCTCTTCCTCCTTGTTTAAGAGACAAGCCTACAATAGCATGAACTGGCAACACACCATTAATATAATCATCATAAGTCTGTTTGACAAGAGAGATAGTTTCAGTTGAGATAAGAACGTGAACATTCAACTGTCTAATGCCTGAATGTTTCAGATTAGTTATAGTATCATAAAATATTTTATCATTGGTGTATCTACTAACAGCAACTGCACCACATAATTCTGATAATTTACTAGCTACTTCTTTAGTAACATTAGCCACTGTTACATTTGGAATGACATTATTATCTCTACAATATTTCATTATCTTAAATGTATCAGGATTAGATTCACACTTTGCATCCACACCAAAAGCAATTTGTGTAAGGTTGGATGGAAGTTTGTCAAATACTCTCTTGAAAGTTTCAAAGGTCATATTATGGCCTACTGAAGTATTAGACTTATAACAAAATTTACAAGGAGTGCCATCTATTCCATTACAAATAGTAGTTATTTCTATATCTGCTATCTCTGGGCCTATTGTGGAATATAATGGGTCATCATCTTGTGTTTTTCCCCATCTTTCAAATCTCCCTGTTTCTGTATTAAAATTCCAATTATAATCATCACTTCTAAATGTTCTATTCATTCCTATTCTCCTTAGTCCAAGTCAACTACTCTCCTGTTATAATTTATAATTCTATCTAGTAATTTATTTTTTATAGATTTATTTTTTTGAGGGTCATAAACACTTATGTGTGTCCTTAACAAATAAAGTTTTACCATCATAAAAAAATACAGAACTCTTCTAATGTTTTAAATGTGTTTTGACAACCCCAACAAAATATATCCACAGGCTTATAATCCCCAACTATAATATACACTAAACCCCTTCTTTTACAATAAGGGCAATAATAAGTAGTTAGATTAAACTCTGAACTAGTAGCATCATGCAACTCTGTAAAATATATATCATTTTTATTCAGGAAGGAAATTACTTTTTCTTTTTCTGCTTTTGCTGCCCAATTCTCTTCTTGTCGTCCTTCTTCAATTCTTGTTTGACATGAGTTGCCATCAAACATGTTCTAACTCTCCACATATTTTCAGGATTACTGTACACTGAACAAACATCCCCGTTTATATGGGAACATCCTATGCATTTTTCAGAAATAGGAAAGTTAGTCATCAAAATATCTCCGTTTGTCGTCTACTATCCTATAACTTATTTCTGTTTTACTGTACCCACATCCTAAAACCACAGTATTAGACGCTGGAAATTCGTAGAAAAGTGGGCAATCATGTGTGCACTGAAATAACTTTTCATAAGAGCAGTATTGCTCAAGAAACTTCCCTTTCCTATTAACCAATAAACAACCATATTTATTTATTTTTGCTTCCATATCCAATTACACATCCTTCCATCTGTTCTAATGTTCTGCACCCATGGATTGCCTTACCATCACCAAACTTCTCAAAAAGACGAAACATTTCTTTTCCTAAAATATCTATCTCCATTCCCAAATCATTAGCCATATTGCAAATTCTTCTATATTTCCTAATAAGCTTCGCTTCTTCCATATTTATACCCTATTAAAAAAGCTGCAATAGCTGAGATATAAGGTGATATAAAAATATCATCATTATTTTTAGAAATCCCAAATACAATATCAAACACTTCCAATTTCAATCCTAATTTATTAGCTTCTATTTCAGCTTCCAAAAAATCTGAAATAAGCAAGGCATCATTCATTTAATTAAACCAGAAATCTCTCATTGTGCCCAAAAAATCTTCTGTAATAGGAAAGCCTGAACCTGAACCAATTACAGAATCCATTCCACAATTAGGGCATAATGCTGTTTGCTCATCATCAACCCAGTCTTTAATTTTATCTGGACTGAAAATTTTAAGACAGTAGAAACATCCACAAGTCTCACTTAGTTCAACAATTAAACGATGATAACTGGACGCATCATGGGCACTGACCAAGTTCGGACTCATCCAGCAGCCTCCTTCTTAGAAGTAATCCTGGAAGTAATTCTAGAAGTAATCCTGTCTTCCAATATAAGCAGTTCATCCCTAAAGTCAAGTATCTCTTTCATAATATCCAAGTGTTTTTTATTATACAGACAGTAAGTTATTACAATATCTGCATAGCAAATAATATTCTGTATTTCCCCCAAACCATAGGACTTATTAAGCATGATTTCTGCTGCTTTTCTATCTCTAATCTTTCTCAACCAGTCAACATTCTGTTCAAATAATGACTTGTTTGAAACTTCTGTCTTAGAAAGAAAGTAGAAATATATATCATTATCTGGCTCTTCCCAAGAACCTTTTTCTGGACTACTGGGGTCATACATATAAGTTTTCCAATGACGTTCTTCTAACATGTTTTCAAAGTCATTTTTATACTTGGACTTCTTGAACCGTTCAAATGGTTTAGCAGAAGACAAGAAGTCTTGGAAGCCTTTGACTGAGTTAGCTGGAAGAAATATTTTAGTCGTAGGATTTCCACGTTCAAGAAAGTCTGAAAGACACATCTTGTGTGAATACCAGTATCTTTCATTATTTTTCAGTATAAGAGTATAATTATCTATAGCTGAAATAATATCTTCAAGTGAAAAGTGTTTAAGTGTCCTTATAATTTTAGAAGTTAGTGGGCCAGTAATCTTAATACACTTACTGGGGGCATTCTCATTCCAGTGGTTAAATATCTTGTAGACTGAGTCAACGTAGATGTCTTTCTTTTTGTTACAGCCCCCTGACTGATTAAAATCTTCTTTCAAACGTCCGGTTTTTTCACCGGACGTTTCATTTTTATTTTTTTCATCAGGAGAAGAGAAGTCTCCAGACTTCTCTTCTCCTGTATTAGAAGACAAGGGGACGTCAGTCCCCTTGTCTTTTTGTTTATATATATTATCTCTTATATGTGATTCACTACAACGTGTTGTGCCACAACAGTTTGTGCCACAACACGTTGTTTCATAACACGTTGTAGGGTTACTATTTGGGCTAACATCTATATTTTTAAGAGGGTTATCAGCAAGTGTAGGAATCTTACCCATACCTTTCTCCCTTTTTGTTGTGCAATCTGCTTTTGTGTTTAAGTGGTAGTTTGGTTTGCCATATTTACCATTAGCTCTTTGCTTTTCACGTACCAAAAATCCCCTTTCTTCTAATTCAGCTAGACACTTTTGAACATATCTTTCAGTTTTATTAATATAAGTAGCCATCTTATCAATTTTAACATCCCAATGCAGTGGTTTACTTGACAAGTAGAAATATAAAAGTCTAGCATCACTAGAAATGGTATGGTCATCCATACAGTCAAGACCAGTAATAGCAAATCTTTCTTTAGGCCCTGGCTTGTCAACTGTGAGATTGCCTGTATGCATATATTATCTACTCCTATAGTTGAATTGGGATACCTCTGCACATTAATGTGTAATTGTAGGTCATATCACCTTTTTTATGTGATGGTGGTATAATACACAAATATTTATTTTTTACAAGTTCTTTTATGGTGCTCTGTATTGATACTTGCCCATCCTTATCAAGAACACTTATATATCTTCTAACTACAATTTCATACTTTTTTGGAAAGCCTCTTGTTTCTAAATCTCCAAAATCTTCTCCCATTCTAATGAAACCAAATTCTTCATCTTTAAGAGACCACATAAATTTGTTCAATTGTCTTATTGTCTTACTTTCTTCACACTAATATCTGAAAGTAATTTTTTCAATTGCTTTTTCCAAGGCCATCATAACTCCATACCCATTCTTTTCAATTTTTGCTTTAAATTTATCTTTAGTCATTTTTTTTTCTAGTTGTCCTATTAAAAGTAGCATCGTCTGCATCTAATACCATAGGCCCATAATTCCATGCACCAAGTGCTTTCGTTTTCCTTACAGTGTTATCTAAATAACTATCAATTGCCCTTCTTATTAGTTCAGCAAACTTTATGTCCATTTGTTTAGCCATTTTCTTTACCGTGTCAGTCTGTGTGCTAGATAAATACAATGTAATTTTTTGCATGATATACACCTTTATCTTAGTATGAGTTAAGCATTATGTTTACAGGTAAAAGAGTTAAGTAAGAACATTCCTATTCTCCATCTTTCAAAAAAACTTTGAATATCCATACAGCTTCCACTTCCCCTTTTCTTCTTACTTGAATAAGTCCCTTCTTTTCTATTTCTAAATCTTGTAATATGAACAATTTGTCCTTCTTTTCAATAGCTACACATTTTTTACTAAACAATAAAGCTGTGGCTGCCTTAATAAAAGCCTCTTTATCATTATCCCAAATGACATACTTGAAAAGTTGTATCGTTATCAGTGGATTATTGCATCCTATAGTATCAATCTTAACACTTGCTTCTTTCCCATATACCTTATTTGAATCTGCCCCAAATGTCCCACTTGCAAATAATAAGCTAATCCCTATTATCCCTACTTTCAACATTTTCTTTGACATAATATATCTTGTCCTTTCTTGCAAAATATTCGTCAATAGCCCTCCGTATGATTTCAGAATATCCTATTCCAGTTAACCTAGATTCTTCTTGTAATTTGTCTTTTTGCTGTTGAGCTATATTTATGCTTATCAATCTCATATATATGATTTCTTATCCTTGGAAAGAGTTAAGTAGTTTTTAATGACTGTTTTAGTTTTTGAATCCATATTGTGGCTCTATCACACCTTATTTTCAAATGAGACACCTTTTTCTATTGGTGAAGTGTATCTTGTAGGCATATATTTCCCTCTACTTTTTTAATAATTTCTTCTTTACATTTTTCACACAGCCCATCTTCTGCCTCTGTGAATATACCTTTCAGAAGGCAGAAGAGGCAATATCTACATTCATCCTCTAAATCCATATATTATTTTTTTGTTTCTTCCTCCTTAAGAAAATAAATAAGTTATTATGTCCTGATAACTTTATATGTAACTCCACGATTTCTAATATCTTTTTCTATTGTGCCAAGGATGGTCTGTTCATCGCCATTTCCGGTTTCAATGATTAAACTGACATCACCATTCCCTTTTTGGTAAAGGTTAGACCAGCATGACAATGCGAAACTTTCTATATTTCTATATCAGTTTCGGCTGTGATAATAAGTTCACCACTAGTAGTTATTTTAGCTAACATGTATATAATCCCCCATACATATAAGATAAGACCTATTTGTCATTTGTCAAGGGCTTTTGGTAAATAGGAGACTCAGGGAAAAATTGTCTGTGAGTCCACTTAGTTAGGTCAAATAGCTCACGTAAATAGTTAAACCTCCTTATATGGGCATAGACCCCCTCCCAGGGGGCCTCTGCCTGTATGAGGGCAAGGGCGGTGGCCCTGCATATCATAAGCTCCCTATGGGTCAGTTTGTAGACCAGGCGATTGCGTATTTGAACAAGTACTATAAGAATTAGTATGGTAAATGCTATGGATATTGTCATAATCCTACCTTATCATTAAAGATTCCTTTATCTGTATCATCTTCTTTCCCAACAATATCATAATATCCTGTCTTATATTTTTTATCAATCCTTCCCGCTGCATCAGCAACTTTAGGTGTTAATACAACTGCTGCATGGAGAGAATGGAAAGGGCCAGCTAGGGAAAAAACTTCTCCCTTTACCTTAACAATAATATAGTAGTAGGTCATTCAGTTGGATGCCTCTCTTCATAAAATCTTATTCTTCCATATTGTTCTATTTCATACACCATCCAATCATAGCCATTAAATCCGGCTGATCTTCTCTTAAACTTTGGTGCATCTTTTCCTTCTATTTCCTTAACACTTACAGATGCAACCCAACCATCACCAAAAGCATAGGTGTGGTAAGTTTCAGATTGTACATTTTTTAGTGTGTCTGATTCCCCCCTTTTATATACTGTATAACTTCTTACAATACAATATAGCCTTTCACTTCCAGACCATTTTCCGTTCCATGAATTATTATGGGGCATACCAAGTGTAAATAGATAGTACTTCTTCATATCTTGTCCTTCTATATTATGTCAATACTGAAAAATTCTATTTGATCTCTCTTGATAAGTACTTCACCTTTCCTATGTTTCAAAATGAAATATTCTCCTTTCCTGCCAAAGAACCATTTATAGAAAGGAATCCACGGAGTTATATAATGGTCTGTATTTTCCAAAGGAATTGAATAATATAAAGTAGATTTATTACCTGTATTAAAATATATACTCAATTCGCTTTGTGGCTTCTTGGGTGGTAGATTGGCTGGTTCCAACTTAACTTCAACTTCCTTCTTATTCCAGAACATAATTAATGGTTCTCCCATTGTCTAAGAGCTTCTATTTCTTTCTTCTGCTCTTCCAATATTTCTTGATAAAATGGATATTCCTTGCCTATAATATTTCGATGAATTCGATTAACTATCTGTTCTTTCTTATTTCTCCTTCCAGTATATAAGTTTATTATCTCTTAGAAATGTATTGAGAGAATTAGCCAAAACACTAACATGAGTTTCATCATTACAAAAGTTCAAATTATTCATATCAGATATTAGATGTATTACTTCATGAAGAAAAACACTTCCTTCTAAGTCTTCATTCATACCCTTTCTTATAGTTATTCTACTATTAAGTTGAGAAGACCTGCCCATTCCGTTAGCTTCCCAATCTTCAGGGTCAGAAAATACAACATCAATATCCACTCCACATAGTCTTACTTTACTCATAGTATATAATCTATTCCCCTTTCAAGTATCAAGTCTGCTATTGCTTGATTTCCTCTAATAACGTCAAGTATCTTAATATCAATAGAATCTTCCACCACTATATCAACATATCTACAAACAGACTTTTGACCTATTCGATGAATTCGACCAACTGCTTGCTCCCTCTTATCCAAAGCCCACGCATTTTCATAGAAAATAGTATGTTGATACGCTGCCTTACTTTCCTTCTTGAATAGTTCTATTCCTATGCCAAGGTCTATAATTCCCAAACATACCGGAACATCTGTATTCTGGTATCGTTCAATCTCCTTGAATCTCTTTGCTTTGTCTGCCCCCTGCCCTGTTAATCTTACATATTTAATTTTTAACTTATCTAATTTTTCAGCAATAAGGTCAAGACTAGGAATAAATCTAGTCCATACTACTACTGATGATTCAGAATCTACTATAGATTCTATTTCTTCTATAGTTCTATCCAACTTAGGTGTATTTTTTAAAGTAACTTCTGAACTTCCTTCCTTAGTATAACCTGCTGTGAATTGTTGAAGTCGTATTAATTTAACAAGTATGTTGGATATTTCAAGTGCTGTCTTACCTGTTACTGTGGATAATTCACTTTTAATCTGAGACCTTAGCTCATTATATTCAGCCCGTAGATCAGGTTCTAAATTTACCACTATTGTTTGGAATATCTTCTCTGGTAGTTCTGGTAAAACTTCCTCCTTTTTAAAGCGTATACAGCGTGTAAATATCTTCTCTGCTAACTCTTGTGCTTTGTCTCTTTTAAGAACTAGCTTCTCTATCATGCCGTCTCTATAGACAAAGAAGTATTTGTCTTTGAACTTCCTGAAATCCTTGCCGAAAGACTTTCCTTTATCAAGACAACGAAATTGTGACCATATATCAACCGGTCTATTTGAAATAGGTGTTGCTGTTAATATAAGTTTGAACTTGACAGATTCAAGGTCTGAAATCTTTATAGCTGCCCTAGTCCTCTTAGCAGAAGGGTTTTTTATATATCTTGCTGATTCATCAAATATAATACCATTAGGTTTAAGTTGAGAAACTTCATTAATAAATAGACGTAAGGCTTCGTAATTAATGATATAAAAGTCAGCATCCTTCTTGAAGAGATACATCCTTGCATTTCTATTAGAATGATGTAGGACTGTGCAACGATATTCGGAGTAAAACTCAATCTCCTTTTTCCAATTATATAGCAATGTTGCAGGAACTACTACAAGTATTTTATTAACTCCTGTAGTATTTTGCAAGTGCCATCTTGATGTGTCAATAGCACAGCGTGTCTTACCTAGTCCTACATCAAGCAGATATCCAGCATCTGTCTTATTCAGACCATAGAGTATAGTTCTCTTCTGGAAGTCAAATGGCTTAAAGCCATAAGTTGTAAAGTTATTAGGTAGTTTGGGCATGTTCTCTACTTTCTAAAAAGTGGTTCTTAACTACTCTTTCCAACCCTTTTTGAATTATGTCCTTACTAAGTTCTATTTTTCTATTAGGATTTCTGCCCATCTTATCTATTCTAACTAAGTGAATAAGATCAGGAAACCAGGGATGACCTATAAGTTCTCTTATTTTGCCTATTCTTTTCATGTCTCCTTCTATAAAAGCACACACTCTCATGTGTTGACTTATAAGCCATCCTGTTTTTATAGAAACTAAATCTTCCAATAGAGTAAAAGCAATGTCATCATGACCATATTTCTCAATAGCCTTTCCTACATCGTGAAGTAATGCTGCCAATACTAAATCAATATCAGTTGATTCTTTAACAGCAATATGAAAGCACCGGATAGAGTGGTTCAAAACATCTCCTTCTGGATGATAGTCTTTTCTTTGTTCAACCCCTCTACAATTTTCTAATAGCTCTATTATATTATCTAATACTTCATCTGGAATTATCTCCATTTATTAGCTCCTTATATATATTAATTATAAATTCATCCCAAAAATATGTGTCAGCTTTATCGGGCAGACTACTTTCTTCTGATAGCCGTTTGCATTCATCTATTTCATTATCCAACATAGGGCCTAAAATAGAATAGTCAATACTGCCACTTTTTACTTCTTTTAAAAACTCAGCTTCAGGAAGAGGAAATATTATAGTGCCTTTAGTAAATATGGATTTAACTTGATAGGCTGCCCTGAAGGCGTGGGAAACTGCTTTTTGGTCAATATTACGGTTTTCTGCCGCAGCTCTAGCTCTATCTCCATAGACTAAATAAAATTTATTTATACTCTCTAGTACATGTTTTATTGGTGTAGTGAATTGAAACACTTTACCACATATTGAAATTTGTTTTACATTTTGTGGTGAATCTTTAATATTAAATATGTTCTCATCTCTTGGTAACATATCCCAATAACATCCTAATCTACCATCTAGTGGAAACATATTTATAAAGTCTATAATTGATTTTGCAGAGTTAAGTCTGCTTCCTTTTGCCCCATATTTGGCTGCTTGCTTCATAGCATAATCAATGAAGGCTCTCAAATCCTTAGTGTAAAATTTACTTCTATTATTTATTATATAATCTCACTCTTCTGACTTTTCAAGTATCATATTATCAGGTGCATGAAGCATATCCAAAGCTACAGTTTCACCTTGACATGCCAATTTAAGAAAATAGTGGAGAGAGTATGTTTCTGTATCCACATCATCAGAACTATTTTTTATATTATTCTGGTTAGTTGATGTATTTATAGATTTAGGTATATTTCCTAATAATACATCTTTATAGTTTGGCATAAATACACCCTTAAAATCCTTGTCAGATTTAGGTGTATCAGTTCCATACAGATGAGAACCAAAAATCATGTTAACTATTGTTTTCATTAGTAATCTCTAGTGACTCATATTTTCTAACTTATTTATCCATTTATATACTATTTCTCTTAAAGCAACTTTTTCTGATGAAATATTGTATTCTATTTGTGTTAAAAGCTCATCAACTACATCAGGATGTTGAAGTAAGTAGCTGGTAATACTAGGTTTACTATCAATGGTAGTGTATCTATATGAATCATTCAGATTTTTTATGTAGCCAAGTAAATCGGTATTCATATTATTCTCCTTTGTTACCATTATTACTCCCTAGTGATTCATATTTTACAAGTTCATCTTTCAGAGCTTTTATTTTAATATTTTTTTGTTTAATTAAATCTTTCTCCATACTATATATTATATCATCTAGTATAATCAATACATTCTTGTTTAGATATTGTAGTAAATATGTTTGAAATATATTAGTGTCTGCTATACTAATTATTTTTGAACAACTAGAATTTTTATAGTTGCCCACCCAGGAATCCAAAGATATTTCTGTCCTAAATGCGGAAAATGCCCTATCTTTATTAAAACCAAGTCCTACTTTATCATAATACCTTTCATCTGAACAATATTTAGTATAGCTATCCAAGTCATTTTTCAATTTAGTTGCCATTTTATACAAATCGTCAAACTTTTCTAGGTCATTCATTTTGTTTCTTCCCTTATAATAGTTTTTAAGACACGGTAAGAAACACAAATAAAAATCATTTTCTTTGTTCTCCTTATATGATGATGGAAATACAATTTCAAAATCTTCGTCTCCAGCCCATACAAACTCACCTTTAAACTCAGTTCCACACTCTTCACATATTACATGAATAGGCCCACATATACAGTCTAACCTACCCCATTTCCAATTATATTCTTTATCACATTTAGGACATTGCCAATAAACATTATTCTTTACCATATAATTCATGCTCCATTCTTTGTTTGAAAAGTGTAACAGTTCTCTTACTCATAGCTTTTCTTGCTTGCTTACTGTCAACATATTCTTCTCTCCCTTCTCTAGCTACATCCTCAAGCATAGATTTTATTATATCAGGTATATCACTTGTAGATAGAGGTTTAGGAAGTTTGTCAAGTATATGAGTAAGACGCATTTCAGTTACCCATTCATTTGCAATATCTTCAGCTTGTGTTAGTAACTCTATTTGTTCAACATTAATATTTCTTGGTGTATTAGTTTCTATAAAGTCATCACGCTTGTATTTTGCAATAATACGTTCACCATTCTGCTTTATTACTTCAAAAGGTGGTCTTAATACTATTCCTTCCCTCTTCTTTCCTTCACCAATACCGTTTCTAATTGCAACAATAGAATCAGCATCACGTTCCTGTGTTAATACTTCTATATCTGTAGATATAAGAGAGTATGGCATAAACTCTATATTAAAGTCACCAGCTATCTTTTCAGCTATAGGAACATTAAGCCAAGCCTTTCCTATCTGAACTTCAAAGGCTATAAACTTTAACTGTTTGCCATAAGTTACAGACATACCTTGACATTTACCCCCATAAGCTTCTCCGTAAATAGTTACTTCATTTTTATTCATCTCTCTAAATTTAGAAAGCAGGAAGTCTTTGTCAAACAGATTTACAAAAGCTAATGTATCCACACCACCAACAAAAAAGTTAACTTTGTCATCCTTATATTTTATATGGGCAGAAGTGCCATGCACTTTTTCCATTGCATAACACCTTCTAAACTCCAATATATCCTTTGCTTTGTATAAATTATCAATATGCAGGTAGGACATATCTATTTCTTCTCCCTAAGTGTATGGTTTATATACCTCATTCCTATTCCCCTTTCAATTTGTATGAATCCATAGTTCTTCCAGGGCTTCCGCCCCAGAAATCACTTTGTGCTTTGAGTTGAAAGTTATTCCAGTTTGGGATTTCTATAACTTCATCAATGCCTTTATAAGGAAATAATTTAGTAAGTATCTTACTTATTAAAGTCTTTATCATTTGTCATCCTTTTGATTTACATCATAATATGCTGTGCGAAGTTCAACAATCTTCTTTTTAGAAGAAACTAATTCTTCTAATAGTTGATAAACTATCATAGCAGATATGGGATCACATTTAGAATAAAGTTCTTTTGCATCTTCTACTGAAAAATATAAATCATCCCTGAGTTTTTCAAGCAGTTCTTCCATTTTATTACCTCCATTCTATTTTATAGCCACATCCAGCACAATATTTATTAAATTCTTTAATAGAGTTATTATAGTTAGGGCAATTATAATAATTGTAGTATGTATCATGCCCTTCTTCTTCATAAGACTTCTGGAAATATGGTTTATTATCACAAATTACAATTGTATTTTCATCATCTTTTATATGGTTGGGTCTGTTCCTCAATACATTTTCAGTTAAATTGAAAAGACCATTTAATTCCTCATCATCAACTTCAAACTCTGTTATATCCTTATACTCTTGCATAAATGTTTTTATAGCATTTGAATCAGACGTATGATATGGTACTTCTCTTGATATTGTATTCTTTTTTACATTGTATTATTTAGCATAGAAAAGTGTATGCATCAACCTATCAACAATAGATGCTCTTGTGCCTTTTATAGAAAAGTCATCCCCTATTAATCTCTCAAAACCTTCATTTTCTCCAGACAGTATTTTTTCATATACTAATTTCATTATTATTCCCTTCTCTGCACACTAACATTAGGAGTGTTAGTGTGCAGATATAATGTTATTTATAAATTGATATAATATTCCTCTTCTTAACACATACAGTTCCCTTACTGGTGTTTATCCAAATAAGCCCATTCTTCATATCATTTTCTACAACACCCTCCATCTTGGCATTATAACGCCTTGAAAGATAAAATGCAACTCTCACTTTAGGCCGTAGATTAAATGTAACCATATTATTCTCCTCCATAGATAATGTTGTAGTGAAGTTCAAAGTTCTTGGTGAAAAGTTCCACCCTCCTACCGTTTCTTTTAAAGTAGTGTTTTCCGTTTATTTCATATGAATTATTGATGCCATGATACTTCATAGCCGCTTTAACTTTTGGTGATGAAATATAGCCCTCAGACACTGTTTCCCGCACAGATTGAAACGAAAGAATAACATATCCCATCCATGCAAGAGTGGAAAGGATTAATAATTTCATTAGTCAGCATGTCCACTTATTCTTCCACCGCCATAACGGAAAGATACGTTTGCCACTATTATTTGTTGTACAGCTTTATGTGGAATATCTAATACAAGATTATCATGAGTAGGATGAGATATAGTAACAGGATTACCATTTAACTTTGTCTTTCCATCCCACTTTTCACCATTATATATTATATTGTGATTAGTTCCAGATAAACTGTTCAGGTTCCAAGTTCTTTGAGGTATGAAATATATATCCCCCTGTCTTTTTATTTCTTTCCCAACAGCTTCTGCTTTCCTTACTTCTGCCGGTTTTATATATTCTAGAGCACTTATTATTGAATTAACATTAGGCCCTACACGTAAGAATCTATATTGTTTGCTATCTTTATCAAACAATACAAGTCCTGTCATCCTTACATAAGTTCCATAACTCCTTGTATAATTTATCCAACTATTTACTTTTACAAGTGCCATCCTTTCTTCACCTGAATATTCAGCAACATATCTCATGTCTCCTTCATCCATATCTTCATAATTACCGTAAAATCTAGCATAGGATATATATTTTTCCATAACTTTGTCAAATCTATCATGCCTATTTGTTAGAAGAATATCTTCCTTTGGTTTAGCTTTTTTCCTGAAATCTCTTAGCTCTGATAGATTAAGAATTTCATTTTTTATATTATTTAGTGTAACTTGTCTAGGTAAATTATAGTTTTTACGTTTGACTTTGCTAATAAGAAACTCATTAACTCTTACTATTTCCCTTCGTACTTGTCTCTGTGAATACATATTCCTATTCTCCTTTCTTCACCTTACCTTTTCAGGTAAGGTGTGTTGCCAATTAATCAATGTCAACAACTCTTTTTCCAAGAGCAATAGGTGAAATATCTGCAATCTCTTCACCTATTTTTGCAATAGCATTAACAAAGTCCTGTTTGTATCCATCTGATTTTCTAAGAGCATCTGCATTAGTAGAATTGAGTTTATTTTTCAATTCTTCCACCTTTGCCTTGATTGAATCAAGGTCAAATATGAATGCTACAGATTCATAACTATCTATAATCTTATGAGCTTTATTAAGAGATGCTTGAGACAATCTTCTTCCTTCCTGAGTAGATTCAAGTATTTTAGTGGAAAGGTCAGCAATCCCCTTTATTAGCTCTGTATGAGCATCTTCAAGAAGAGATTGCTTCAATACCTCATACTCTTCCGAAAGCTCCGTTTGGAATTGCCTCTTAGCTTCTGCCAATACTTCATCATCCGTAACAGAAACTTCTGAACCTTTAATCTCAAATACATTCCATCTGATTGCAAACTTGCTCTGAATTACAGAATCAGAAGGCCATGTAGTCTGGTCAAGTTCTGGATATTGAATTTGCATTTCTGTTTTGATAGTAGGGAGATCATCAATCAAGGTTTGAACAGTAGCTTCCTGTTCTGACTTAATCTTTTTCAATCCTTCCTGAACAATAACCAAGTTTTTATTAGGCACAAACCAGCAACCACGAATAAAGAATGGCTTTGCAAATCTCATCATAAGAGCTTGAACTTTAGACCTGGGGATAGAAAGAGCAAGTCTGGTTTCATGAGGAACAAGATATTTATATCCTAGCTTAAATATCTCAGGTATGTCCTCATTCTCCTTTCCAATATCTTTTGCTTCCAGTTTATCTGTTCCAGTCCATGAGGAAGTTCTGATACTCCACACAGTGCCATTGTCATAAAACATCTTCTGAATCTTTTCCATTTGCTATTCTCCTTTTGGATTAGAAAAACCTATAATATAATATAAGCATTATAGGGCGGGTGTCAAGCACCTACATGAAAAAATCGTAAGTGCTTGACATGGCTAGGTAAAGATAATTAAATATTATGTGTTAGAATACTAGTTGTCTCTCTGCTGTAAGCCCGAAATCCCAAGGATTTCCCATTGTATTATTATCACACCAATCTTCACCAAGTTCAATAAGCCCATACACATTATCTTCTAAGGTGTTTAGGTAATTTACAATCTCCATTACATTTCCATAAGCAGTATCCCATTTAATATATTCATGTCTTAGACAAACAATGTTACAGTCAACATATCCTTCATCATATTGGAATTCAGTTAGTAAATCTCTGGCTGGTTTAGACAGTTTATTCATCATTTCTTTATGAGTTTCCTTTGACATAACTATTCCAACTTGTGATCTATAGCTCATATTCTATTCTCCTTCCTATTGTTTATAATCTGCAAGGCATAATAATACATGCAAAATCATCATTTGCCATATCATTAAAGTATACAGGTTTGTTATCATCCATTTGCATTCTAATATAAGATAATCTATTTTCTTCAAAGCAATTCAGCATATCCATGATATAATGCGGATTTATACCAATAACAATTGATTTAGTAATACCTTTTATAGAAGTAGTAAGGCTGGTTTTAGATTCACATATAGAGATAGTCAATGTATCATTTTCAAATTCAAACTTGGCTGTATTAGGCTTGCCTTTATTACCAAAAAATGCTGACAGCTCATTCATAGATTTCTTGAATGTTTCAAGGTGTAGTTCATATATATTTTCACCTTTACTGTCTACAAATACTTTGTAGTCTGGAAATCTTGCATCTGGTGACAAAAACATTACAGTTTGATAATCATTTATTTCAATAAGTGTATATACTTTTTTTGCTTCATTTCTTTCCCTGAATACTTTTACTGTTATATGCTCTTGCCTCTTTATTATAGAAGCTAACTTACCAGCATATACTCCATTAATTAATATCTGTGGGAGTTCAGTAATATCCCAAGTGGCAGTTTTACCATAATACATTCTGTGCCCATCAGTGGACACAATATGTTCATTATTTATACAAACATTTTCTAACTTTGTATATGCATCTTGCCATATTGCTATTCTTGCAGTATTAGCTAGGTCTAGCCTTTTAACTACAGTTGTTCCCATAAACTCCATTTCTTTGATGTTAAGTAATTCAGGAAAATCATCCAGATTAGCTATCCCAATATTAATTTTGCCATTAATAGAGATAGTATTATTACCATTGGAAACAATGGTAATAAAATCCGTAGATAGGGATTTGAGAATTTTCTGAAGTTGAGCATGGTCAATTACAAATACATTGTCCGAATCATAGAGGTTAATATCAGCAGAAAATATAGCTTCCAAGTCGGTAGTATAGACTTTATTATTAATTCCATCAAGCACTATACAATTAAGTATAGGCAAGTCCCGGCTTTTACTCATTATCTTCTTCACGTTATTCAACACCCCCAACAAGTCTTTTCTGTTTGCTTCCATTTTCTTTTCTCCTTTTAGTTATATGTTAATAATAAACTTAGCTATTCCTCATTTTCTAAAGTAACATTAGGGTCATTATAGTTTACAGCTATATATTTTTTCATAGTTTTTCCTTATGTTAGATGTTAATAATAGACTTCTATATTTCAGTTTCTTATTATTAATGCATAGTTTCCTTCTTAATCCTATATGGAAATAGATTGAAATTCTGTTTTCCCATTAACAATATATTCTAATATAAGTTTGGCTTTGTATTTGTTAAGGACACGTAGTGAGTAATATCTTGTAAGCGCAGATATTATGCAATCATCCAATTTCCTACGGTTTTGTTTGATGAAGTCTCTAATTTTCATAATTATGCTGCCTCCTTCATTAGTCCTGCTTAAGCCATTTAGCCCATCCAAATATTCCCTGTAATTAATAATAGATTTCATTAACAGTCCTGTAAAGGTATAATATATTCCTTGCTTTTTCCTTGTCTTTTGCATCTCCTAAATATATAGCTAATAATTCATCTGAATTATGATGATAATATTCAATATCATCCAGCACATTACTAATATATTCACACATGAATATTTTTTCAAGTATGTTTTTATAATTCATATTTAATAATCTCACAAAAGCATTAATAGAACCATCCGCCCATGATTCTATTTTTTCCCATCGTTTATCATACATTTTAGATGAAGCAGATGATATTTTCAGGTCAGTAACGGAATAGTATTGAGTTTTCCCTTCCTTATAACGAATATTATAAAGAAATATAATTGTTTTCTTATCGGGATGGGGATATTTAGGCCAGAATTCCATATTAAAATCAGTTGGATTGTCTTTTATATGATATATTAAAGAAATTAGGAAATCCTGAATTACTTTAATATTGGAATGGTAGGAATTGGAGTGTTGAATCATTCCATCACCACAAGTATCATATTCCTGCACATAATCAGAAATATTCTTATGACGTAAATTCCGAGATGATTCAGACTTGTCAACAACATAAACAGTATTAGGTCTTTCTACACTTTTAAATCTCATGATTATTCTCCTTTGATATAAGTAAAAACTGCATTATCAGACGGGATTATATTCATAATGTCAATATTTTTTGCATTTTTTTCTATAGCAAAAACATGTAAACAAGACTTAATATTTTCTATGAAATTATTCATTTTATCTTTAGAATTAAAATTTTTATACCACCAAGGGCCACTAGGTCTATTTGTATTTTCTACTCCTTTAATAATCCAATAAACTCTTGTCATAATTACATCTCATAATAATAATGGTGAAAAGTGTTAAAGTCAATAAAACGTCCAGTTTCCTGAAGTGCTAATAAAGTATTTTCAGAAACAGGAAAATATTTACTAGCAGTTAAAGAAGTCAAATCTCTTATCCAAAATGCAAATATCATTAGTCAATTCTCCTTAGTTCACAAACCGGATAATCTTTATAGTAAATATAAAGTGTATGATAGTCCTCACCAGTAATAGAAAAACTTGAAACGTGCAAACACTTTCTAATATAATCTTCCTTTTTTAATGTATTGATAATGGATTTGTTATCTGTTCTTCTGAGATTAATTTCAATTCCAGAAGCACAAACATCATTTACTTCATAACCATCTTTCCTATTTCCCCATACATCATAAGTATAAACTGCAAATTTCATAATATTCTCCTTTCCTGCCCATATATTACTATTAATGAACAAACCATTAAAAGAATAAAACCGAAGGCATTAGGAATGGGAAATAATTCTCCATCATACATTCCCATTATACCGCCTATTATAATCCCGAAAAAACATA
>Ga0210056_1001404_pt1 | contig 20998 bp, 20 predicted proteins | sample CryGeyCG2014_080_2_FD_183965 | JGI IMG/M metagenome (GOLD analysis project Ga0210056, IMG submission 183965) | Groundwater microbial communities from aquifer - Crystal Geyser CG07_land_8/20/14_0.80 (SPAdes) (version 2) | ecosystem: Environmental > Aquatic > Deep subsurface > Groundwater | place... | reverse complement strand
ATTATTATAGATTCAACGGATCCGGTAGGGGCGGCGGAAGGGCTTTTCACGGATAAATTTTACAAAAACACAATATCCGCTTTGCGGCAGGATGGTTTTTTGGTTACGCAGTCAGGAGCGATATTTACTCAGTGGGAGGAATTTTCAAAAACATTAAAAAAAATGAAAAAATTCTTTGAATATGTTTCTCCTTATTTGACCGTGGTGCCGATTTACCCGTCTTCATTTTGGTCTTTCACCATTGCGTCAAAAAACTTTGATTTTAAAAAACAACCCATGCTTCGGATAGAAAAAAAATACAATATGTTAAAGAAAAAATTGAAATTTTACAGCCCCAAAATTCATCAAGGAGCTTTTGCAATGCCTCAATTCATCGTTGAGAATATGGGAAAATAAATTCGGAGCTCTATGAAAAAAGATTTTCTAAAACAAAAAACAAAGCCGATTGAAATAAAGAAACAAAAAGTTTCTGATTTAGTGGAAAATATGGCAATGAGCGGATTTCAGGGCAGGAAACTGGGTGAGGCAACGAAAATCTGGCAACAGATGTTAAAGGAAAAAGAAATTACCATTTGGCTGGGGATTTCCGGCGCCATCGTTCCGGCTGGGATGAGAAAAATAATTTCTTTTTTAATAAAACACAGGTTTATTGATGCGGTTGTTTCCACTGGCGCCCAGCTCTTTCACGAACTTTTTGAGGCCTTAGGAAAGAAACATTTTATTGGCGAGCCCATGGTTGACGACTATCGGTTATTTAAAGAGGGGATAGTCAGAATTTATGACGTTTTGGCCAAAGATACGGATTTGCTAAAAGGCGAATTTTTCATAAAAAAAGTTGCCAGTCAGCATCTAAAAGACGGACAGGTTTATTCCTCGCGGGAAATTAATGAACTTTTGGGCAGGGAGTTAGCAGAAGTTTCCAAAGACAAAGATTCTATTTTAATCAATGCCTACAAATATGGCGTGCCGATTTTTATCCCGGCTTTCGGCAACAGTTATATTGGCATTGCCATTTGGTACTCGGCGATGAGAGACAAAAAAACCTTTATTGTAGATTCCATTAAAGATTTAGCAGAGTCCGCTTTCCTGACTTTCAACTCAAAAAAAACTGGCGTGATTTATTTGGGCGGCGGTGAACCAAAAAATTATATTCAGCAAACAGCTGAAATCACGCCGAATTTAGCAGACCCGCAATATCTCAAAAGTCAAAAACCCATTCCGGAAAAAGAAGGGCTGAGAAAACCTCACTCTTATGCCATTCAGATTACTACGGATACTCCTCATTATGGCGGACTTTCGGGATGCACTTTTGAAGAAGCCCAGTCCTGGGGCAAGGTTTCCCGTGGTGCCAGAAAAGTCCAGTGCTTCTGCGATATTACCGTTGCCCTGCCTTTTATTGTTCAAACCCTGTTTGAAAAATCATTAAAAGACGCCAAGAAAAGAAAAAAACCAATCTTTGACTGGAGCAAAACACCGGTGAAAGTTACTTATCGATAATCGGGAGATTAAAATAAGAAAAGACAATGACTGCAAAAAAATTCATTCAAGACCTCGAAAAAAATATTTATTGCCGGCTCAAATCCTCAAAAATTGAGGGGATTGGCGTGTTTGCCATTCGTTATATCCCAAAGAACACAAAAATTTTCAAAACTACAAGGAAAACGAAATTTATCGGTATTGATCCAAAATTAGTTTTTAGCAACCCAAGAATTGATAGAGCGGTTAAACAGATGGTTAGAAATTTCTTTGTTGTCTGGAAGGAAAAACTTTATTTACCCAATTTCAGTCTTAATGAAATTGATATTAGTTTTTTCGTTAACCACTCCAAGAAACCAAACGTGATTGATAAAAATGGAGAAGAATTTTTTGCCCTAAGAAATATTAAAAAAGGGGAAGAATTAACGGTTGATTACAGAGGTTATTGCGATAAACACGAATTTTAATTTTAAAAATTTTTGCCACAATGAGTTTATTATAATATGCTTAAACTATGAATAATAATATAGTTGCGACTCCCAAAAAGTTTCTTTTCGTTTCTTTTATTAGTTTAAGCGGCGACATAGCTTGGAAGGTCAAAAAAGAAGGACACGAAGTCAAGGTTTACATTGAGGACAAAGACGACTCCGATGTTTACGACGGCATATTGGATAAGGTTGAAAAGTGGGAAGACTATGTTGGCTGGGCAGATGTAATCATTTTTGATGACGTTGGTTTTGGCGCCTTTGCCGATAAGCTTCGCAAGAAGGGAAAGTTGGTCGTTGGCGGATCTTCCTACACTGACAAAACCGAGGACGATCGCGAATTCGGACAGGATGAGATGAAAAAATACGGTTTGAACACTCTGCCTCACTATAATTTTGATAATTTTGAAAAGGCGATTGATTTCTTAAAATTGAACCAGGGCAGATATGTATTTAAGCCTAGTGATATTTCATCCGACGAAAAGAACTTGCTTTTTATCGGCGAAGAAGAGGATGGTCGCGACATTATTGAGATAATGGAGCACAACAAAATTGTCTGGTCAAAAAAAATCAAAAACTTCCAACTTCAAAAATTTATGGTCGGTGTCGAGGTGGCAGTAGGAGGATTTTTTAATGGCAACAAGTTTATTTATCCGATAAACATTAATTTTGAGCACAAAAAACTTTTTCCGGGCGAGAGAGGGCCATTTACCGGCGAGATGGGCACGCTTATGTATTGGAATCATTCAGGTATACTTTTTAACGCCACGCTGGCAAAGATGGCGAGCGTGCTTTCCGAAAACAAATACGTCGGATATTTCGACATCAACTGCATTGTCAATGGACGAGGCATTTATCCTCTTGAGATCACGGCGCGCTTTGGCTATCCGACGATCAGCATTCAAATGGAGGGCATTCTTGACCCAATAGGCGATTTTTTGTACAGATTAGCCAAAGGCGAAGAATTTGAACTAAAAACAAAAAAAGGATTTCAGGTTGGCGTGGTGGTGGCTGTACCGCCATATCCTTTCACAAGCAGAGAAATTTTTTCTATTTACAAAGATTCTTCAATCCTTTTCAAAAACTCAGACAATCTTGAAGGTGTCCATTTGGGTGATATAAAAATGATTGATGGCGATTTCAAACTGGCGGGCGAGTCAGGCTACGCGTTGGTAGTGACAAGTTCGGGCATCACCGTTGATGAGGCGCGCAAGCAGGTCTACAATCGCATCAAAAACATCCGTCTTCAGGACATGTTTTATCGTGTGGATATTGGAACGCGCTGGTTTCACGATAGCGATAAACTACAGTCATGGGGATATGTTTAACCTTAAATTAATGGATCTAGAAACCGTTAAAAAAAATTTTTTGGGAGTAAAAAATATACCGATGAAAAAAGCCGATGTTGTCATCGTGCCTTTTGGTTTGGAAAAAACGGTGACCTTTGGAAGAGGTACATCATTGGGGCCACGTCGAATCATTGAAGTCAGTCCCAATTTAGAATATTTTGACGAGGAATTGGAGAAAGATATTAATAAAGAAGTAAAAATTTTCACTTTAGCCGAACCCAAAATTGAACCTAATCACGAAAGAGCGATTATTCAACTACAAAAAATAATCGATGAAATTTATAAATTAAATAAATTTCCTTTGGTTCTGGGTGGGGAACATTCTCTGACGTTAGGGCCGATGAAGTCGGCTTTAAAGAAATATGACAAAATCACCATTTTGCAATTTGATGCCCATGCGGATTTAAGAGATGGTTACTTAAGTCAGAAATATTCTCATGCTGCCGCCATGCGACGCTGTCTAGATTTAAAAGGAATCAAGCTGGTTCAGATTGGCATTCGCAACATTAGCAATGAAAATAATGAATTAATTTTCTGGCAACAAAATCAAGACCGTATAAAAACTTTTTGGGCAAAAGATATGGCAAAATGGAAAATGAAAGACATTATTAATTCTCTTCATAAAAACGTTTATTTGACTTTTGACCTTGATGCTTTTGATTCTTCTCTGATGCCTTCAACCGGCACGCCGGAACCCGGCGGGCTACAATGGTATCAAGCAATGGAAATTCTAAAGAATGTTTCGGAAAAAAAGAAAATTGTCGGCGCTGATGTGGTTGAACTGGCTCCAATCAAGGGTTTTTCTGCCCCGGATTTTTTGGCAGCAAAATTGGTATATAAAATCATAGGTTACATTCATAGAAGTTTAAAATAGGAATGAAAAAAGAGTTCGAAAAATTTGTAAAAGGTAAATTTGGCTTGGAAATTCGGTCTAAAAATAAGCTAATTTATCGTTCAAAAAAAGAAAACATTTTCGGTCTTTTGGAATTTATTAAAAAATATGGCCGACGCAGTCGAAATTTAATCATTTTTGACAGAAAAGTAGGTAATGCCGTTGCCTTACTTTGCGCTTATCTCAAGGTAAAAGAAGTTTATGGAGCCACCGGAAGTAATCCTGCAAAAAAGACCTTAAAAAAATTCAAAATTAAATTTCATTTTTCAAAAACTATTCCCAATATTTTAAATAAAGATGAAACCGACATTTGCCCGATGGAAAAAATGTCACTTGGAAATACGCCAGCCGAATTTTTAGACTTATTAAAAACAAAAGGTGTTTGCTGAATTAAAAAATATCAAGATCCCGTATTATAAAACGGCTTCCTCTCAGAGAAGCCCTTTTAATTTTAGTGAAATTATGTATAATATTATGTATAATATATTGATATTATGTCAATCTTAACTAAAATTTTTGGCGATGCCAATGAAAAATATCTAAAGAAACTTCAGCCCGAAGTTTTAAAAATAAACGAACTTGAACCTGAAGTCGTAAAATTTTCCAATGAAGAGTTAAAGGAAAAAACTGCAGAATTTAAGGAGCGATTGAAGAAGGGTCAAACCCTTGAAGATTTATTGCCGGAGGCTTTCGTTTGTGTCCGGGAGGCGAGTAAAAGAACTCTGGGACAGCGCCATTTTGATTGTCAGTTGATTGGCGGCATTATATTGCACGAAGGCAAGATAGCTGAAATGAAAACTGGTGAAGGAAAAACTTTGGCTGCTACCTTGCCCTTGTATTTAAATGCTTTGGAAGGAAAGGGTTGTCATTTGGTAACGGTCAATGACTATTTGGCAAGAAGGGACAGCGTTTGGATGGGCCAGATTTATCACGCTTTGGGAATGACAGTAGGATGCTTGAACCATGAGCAATCTTTTTTGTACGACCCGGAATATAAAAAACCGGCTGAAGAAAAAGAAAAAACCAGAGATGAATTGGGTGGTTTTCTTGTGGTGGAAGATTTTTTAAGACCATGTTCAAGGAAAGAAGCCTATCTGGCCGATATTACTTATGGAACCAATAATGAATTTGGGTTTGATTATCTGAGAAACAATATGGTCTATGATTTATCTCAGAAGATTCAGAGAGATTTCAATTTCGCCATTGTTGACGAGGTGGATTCAATTTTAATTGACGAAGCCAGAACTCCCTTGATTATTTCAGCCCCTGACACGGAAAGCTCAAACTGGTATCAGGAATTTGCCAGAATCACTCCCAAATTAAAGGCAGAAGAAGATTATGAGATTGATGAAAAAATGCGGGCCGTCACTTTAACTGAAAAAGGGATAAATAAAGTGGAAAAGGCATTGGGAATGGGCAACATTTATACTGAAAGAGGCATAAAATACGTTCATCATTTAGAACAGGCATTAAGAGCGGAAACTCTTTTTAAAAAAGACAGAGATTATGTTGCTAAAGACGGCCAGATTATCATCATTGATGAATTTACCGGCAGACTGATGCCGGGAAGGAGATGGTCGGGCGGTCTTCACCAGGCAATTGAGGCAAAAGAAGGAGTGAAGGTACAGCCTGAATCTCTTACCTTAGCTACGATTACTTTTCAGAATTACTTCAGGATGTATAAAAAATTAGCCGGTATGACCGGCACCGCAGTCACTTCGGCTGAAGAATTTGATAAGGTTTACGGTTTGGAAGTGGTAATTATTCCAACAAATAAACCAATGATAAGAGAATATTTACCCGATTTGGTTTATAAAAACGAAGCCGGAAAATTTCAGGCCGTAGTCAGAGAAATCAAGAAATTACATGAAACCGGTCAGCCGGTTTTGGTGGGTACAAGGTCGGTGGAAAAAAATGAATATTTGGGTAAATTATTGGAAAGAGAAGGAATTTCCCACCAGATTTTAAATGCGAAACATCATGAAACAGAAGGACAGACTATCGCTCAGGCAGGAAAATTGGGAGCTGTAACCATCGCCACCAATATGGCGGGCAGGGGAGTAGATATAATTCTCGGCGGTAATCCGCCGGATATTAAAGAAGCTCAAAAAATTAAAGAACTGGGCGGATTGTGCGTGATTGGCACCGAGCGCCATGAAGCCAGAAGAATTGACAATCAGCTTCAGGGAAGGACCGGAAGACAGGGAGACCGGGGCGTTTCTCAATTTTTTGTTTCTTTGGAAGATGATTTATTGAGAATTTTCGGGGGGGACAAAATAAAATCTTTGATGGGATTTTTAAAGCTTCCTGAAGATGAAGCGATTGAGACAAAATTAATTTCTGGAGTGATTGAATCGGCTCAATCAAAGATTGAAGGAATGAATTTTGATATGAGGAAACATTTATTGGATTATGACGATGTTCTGAACAGGCACCGGGAAGTGATTTACAAAAAAAGAAGGGAAATGTTGGAAATTGAAAATTTTAGGGCGAAAATTGAAAATTGGTTAAAGGACGCCGATGAAAAAAAAGCTTTTGATGAAAAAGTGAAAGAATTGGGAGAGAATTTTGATTCGGTAGCCAAACTTATTAGTTTAAGAACATTAGACACACTTTGGGTCGAGCATTTGGAAGCAATGGAACATTTAAGGGATTCGGTCCGACTGCGGGCTTATGGCCAGCAAGACCCTTTGGTTGAATACAAAAATGAGGGCCATAAAATGTTCCAGAATTTATTGAAAATGATAGAATCAAGCATTGTTCAGACTCTTTTTAGAGCCAGCTTAACAAAAGAACCGACTGCTTCCGTTCCTCAATCACAATATCAAAAAATAGGCTTACCCACCGAAGCTCTGCGAAGCGGAGCGCCCGCCTCTGCTATTGCTATGGCGGGTAAAAAGGTGGGTCGTAACGACCCCTGTCCTTGCGGAGCGAAACATCCCGACGGCCGTCCGATAAAGTATAAGCATTGCCACGGAAAGTAGAGATGCTCAGGTAAAGCTTTTCAAGTAGACGCAATAATTTTCCCAGTGCCGATTGCTACGCAATCGAGCATCCTCGATTTCTTTCAGAAATCGGGACGAGAAAATTTTGCTCATCTCTCGGCTCGCTGTTTCGCGCTTCGCGCGAAAACCGTGCCAGCGAGCCTGCGAGGTGCTCCTTGAAAAGCTTTGCCCTCGCTTAAAACTGCAATTTACCTGAAAACTTTGTTGCCTCGCTAATTATAGTGAATTGTCAAACGAAAACGCTCACTGGTGCTGAGGTGTCATGGGAGATAAAGATGAAAAATATGAGAAATAAATTTGAACAAAAATTAATCGACAAAAGACAAGAAGCTTTCGAGGACTACGAAGTCCCTGACCCCATTAGAATTGAAAAGGTTATCAAATTTATTCGCGGATATTTTAACGAAGTCAGGGGATTAAATATTTTAGATTGCGGTGTTAGTAAAGGAGGAGTAAATGATAGGTTAAGCAAAGAGGGTGTGCATTGTTTTGGTATAGATATTAATCCGAGAGAATTAAAAGGGGTAAAAATAACTCAGGCGGATTTAAATAAAGGAATTCCTAAATTCGGAGTTAGGTTTGATGTCGTATTCGCTGGCGAGATTATTGAGCATTTGTTTGATGATAGTAAATTTATCCGTGAATGTTATAGATTTTTGAAACCAGATGGTATTTTGATAGTGACTGTTCCGAATTTAGTATCCTTTCCTAATAGAGCGTTGATGTTATTTGGCGCGATGCCTTTAACAGCTTATGCCGCCGCTCCGTTCCATTATCATGTTTATAACAGGAATAGCCTTAAAAATCTGATTCGCAAAGAGGGGTTTGAAATTCTTAAAGCAACTTCATCGTATTTGTCTCTGGACCTGTTTGCTAAAATTCCCGGGATTTGGAAAGTATTCGGATTTTTAGGCGATCTTTTCCCGTCTCTAGGAAACCAACTAATAATTTTTGCAAGAAAGAAATGAAAGTGGGGTCGCATGGTAGCGGAGAAAAATATAAAAAGTGCCATGGGAAATAAAGCATTTGAAAATAAATCTAAATTGTTTAGAATAATAGAATGATGTCAAAAAGGAAAAATTACCTCATCATATTTTTAATTTTATTGCTGGCTTCCTTTACGGCAAATTTAAGTTACCCCGAATATTTTGATCAAGGGGTAGATTTTTTGAATTGGAAATTTAATTTAAAACTGCCGCATTTCTGGGAAAAACCTTTCAAATTAGGACTGGATTTGCAAGGCGGCTCGCACTTGGTTTATGAAGCTGACCTTTCCCAAATTGAAGAAAAAGAAATAGGGAATGCGATGCAAGGTCTTAGAGATGTAATTGAAAGAAGAGTAAATTATTTTGGTGTTCAGGAACCCATTGTTCAGGTTCAGGGAGAAAGGTTAATTGTTGAATTGGCAGGAATAGTGGATCAAGCGGAAGCCATTAAAGAAATTGGTAAGACTCCATTTTTGGAATTTAAAGAATTAAAGCCTGAAGACGTCGTTAAAAAAATTGAAGAGAAAAGAAAAGAAATTGAAGGAAAAACAATGGAAGAAATCCAGCAAATTCCGGATTGGCAACTGGCCTTTGAAGACCCTTTCCAATCTACGCCTTTAACTGGAAAATATTTACAAAAGGCGGAGTTTAACCTTGACCAAACAACTTATAAACCAATAATTTCTTTGCAGTTTAATGACGAAGGCGCTAAACTTTTTGAAGAAATTACTGCTCGTAATGTTAATAAACCATTAGCAGTTTATTTAGATAATCAATTAACTCAAGCGCCAGTAGTCAAAGAAAAGATTACCGGAGGCAAGGCCCAGATTACCGGCGATTTTACAGTAGATGAAGCTCGAAAACGAGTCCAAGAATTGAATGCCGGAGCTTTGCCCGTGCCAATAAAATTAATTTCCCAACAGAACGTCGGACCGGTTTTGGGGAAGATTGCCCTTTCTCAATCTCTGAAAGCCGGAATTTTAGGTTTTTTGGCAGTGATTTTATTTATGATTCTTTTTTATAGGTTGCCGGGAATAATTTCTAGTCTGGTTTTAGGAATCTACATTTTTTTTATTTTAGCTTTCTTTAAATTAATACCGGTTACTCTAACCTTAGCCGGCATCGGTGGTTTTATTTTATCTATCGGTATGGCCATTGATGCCAATGTTTTAATTTTTGCCAGAATGAGGGAAGAGCTGAGAGAAGGCAAGAGTTTCTCGGTTTCTGTGGAAGAGGGTTTCCGCAGAGCTTGGCCTGCAATTCGCGACGGAAATTTCACCACTTTAATTGTGGCCGCCATTTTATTCGGTTTTGGCAGCAGTTTTGTTAAGGGTTTTGCTTTAACCTTAAGTTTGGGAATAATGCTTTCTATGTTTTCAGCCATATTTGTGACTAAGAATTTTTTAAGGATTTTTGAAGGTACCAAATTTGAAAAAATTAATTGGTTATGGCGTTAATGTAATCCCCCGACCCCCGCTTTAGACACCTTCGGTTTCTAACGCGGGCAAAACCCGCTGTTTTTCCTTCAAGGGGGATTCTAAGATATGAATTTTAACTTTATCAAATACCGCAAAATTTATTTTATTTTTTCCGGAATTTTAATTCTGGGGAGTTTAATTTGTCTTTTGATTTTTGGTTTAAAGCCGGGAATTGATTTTACCGGGGGAAGTATTATGGAGCTGGAATACAAAGCAGAGAGGCCTTCAAATCAAGAAATTAGAGAAAAACTTAAAGATTTTGGCTTGGGAGAAATTTCCGTGCAGCCAACCGAAGAACGGGGAGTAATTTTAAAAATGAAAGAGATTGATGAAGATACTCATCAAAAAATTATTCAAAAATTAGGAGAAATTGAAGAAAGACGCTTTGAATCAATTGGGCCAACGATTGGAAAAGAATTAAAGCGGAAAACTAAAGTGGTGGTTGTTTTGTCGCTAATATCAATGCTCTTGTATATTGCTTTCGCTTTCCGGAAGGTTTCAAGGCCTGTTAAATCCTGGCAGTATGGAATCGTTTCTTTATTCATTCTTTCTCATGATGTTTTAATGCCCTTGGGAATTTTTTCAATCTTAGGAAAATTTTATGATGTTCAAATCACCATCCCGCTTATTGTCGCCCTCTTAACCGTAGTCGGATATGCAATTAATAATGTGGTGGTAGTTTTTGACAGAATAAGAGAAAATCTCATAAAAAGGACGTTGATTTCTTTTGAAGAAATCTCAAATTTGGCTTTAAATCAAACCTTAACCAGGCAAATTAACACTTCTCTCACCACCTTGTTTCCGCTTTTTTTCATTTTCTTTATTGGTGGAGAGACCTTAAAATATTTTGCTCTAGCCCTAATTTTAGGAATTCTTTTCGGCCTCTATTCTTCTATATTTTTGGCCAGCCCGATTTTGGTTAATTGGTTAAAATGGAAAGAAAGAAAATAAACTGTTTTCCACATAATTGAATTGACAAAGTATTTTGATTGTGGTATAAAACCATAATATGAATACAAACTACAAAAAAATTTGTTCGGAGCTTCTAAAAAATTTACCGGAAAAACAAAAAGAGATAATTTTGCGGCGTTTTGCATTGCAAGCCTTACCCGAGCCGCAGCGAAGGGTGAAGAAGAGGATTTATCCTCTTCGCCTAGCTTCTAGCGAAGGCGGAGTTAAAAGGGAGACTTTAGAATCCATTGGAAAAAGCTTCGGTATCACAAGGGAGAGAGTTCGTCAGATTGAAAACGATGGACTTTCAAAATTAATAGAAAAGGCAAGTTCTTATCAAAAAGTCTTTGAATATTTTACAGATGAACTTAAAAAGAACGGCGATTTAAAAAGAGAAGAAATTCTGCTTTCTCAATTGGGGGGCCAAAATTTACGGCCCCAAATTTTCTTTTTATTGACTTTAGGAGATGCTTTTCAAAGATTTTCTGAAACAAAAGAGCTTCATTCTTTTTGGACAACAAATCCCGATTCTTTAAATTTGGCTAAAGAAACAATCGCTTCTTTCTATGAAAAATTGAAAGAAATTAACCGGCCCATCAGGTTTGAGGAATATAAAATTCCTGCTAAATTAACTGCTCGGGCCGTAGGTTCATTTTTGGAAATTTCAAAAATAATTCAGAAAAATCAAGAAGATTTTTACGGTTTGAAGGATTGGCCGGAAATTAATCCCCGAGGAGTAAAAAATAAGGCCTACGTCGTACTTAAAAAAGAAAGTCGTCCGCTTCATTTTACGGAAGTTAGCAAGCTGATTGGGCCTGAAGCCTTGCCTCAGACCGTTCACAATGAATTAATCAAAGATTCAAGATTTGTTCTGGTGGGTCGGGGATTGTATGCTTTGAAAGAGTGGGGGTATGAAGAAGGCCAGGTAAAAGATATAATCTTAAAGATTCTGAAAACAGCCGGAAAACCGCTGCCAAAGGAAGAAATTTTGGAAGAAGTGATGAAACAAAGAATGGTAAAAGAAAATACCATTTTCCTAAACTTAAATAACAAAAAATATTTTTTAAAGACACCGGAAGGAAAATATATCTCCAAAGATATTTTGAGCGGGAGCTCAAAATATAAAATCCAGAAAGCATAATGAGCGGAGCTTAGGCGATGAACTTCGCTCGTCGAGCCGAAGGGGAGACGGGAGAAGAAACTTGTTTCTGCGACCATCTTCACCCTTCGCTTCGCTCGGGTGTATAATGCCAATATTAGAACTCATATCTTCTATCCCTTCTATTTTGTGGCAGATTTTTAAGGTATGGTGGTGGGTGCCACTTATTTTTATATTATGGAGGCCTTTTATATTTCTTTATGTTTTTTGGAGAAAAGAAAGATATGATGCGACTATCAAGCGAATTGTGTTAGAGATTAAAATACCCAAAGAAGTGCTGAAGCCCATCAAAGCCATGGAAGACGTTTTTGCCGGCTTTCACGCTATTCACGACGTCTTTGTCTGGCGGGAAGTCTGGATAGAAGGACAGTTTCTTTTGAACGTTGCTCTGGAAATTGTCAGCTTGGGAGGAGAAGTCCATTTTTACATCCGGACGCCTGAACAATTCCGCGGCATTATTGAATCCAATATTTATGCTCAATATCCGGAAGCAGAAATTTTTGAAGTGCAAGATTATACCAAAAGCGTTCCTCAAGATATCCCGAATAAAGAATGGGAACTTTGGGGGACAGACGAGATTAATACGAAACCCGACCCTTATCCCATAAAGACGTATAAGAAATTTGAATCAGAAAGCCAAATAGTGGAAGAAAAAAGATTAGATCCTTTAGCCGGATTGCTGGAAGGAATGGCGACATTGGGACCCGGAGAGCAAATATGGATTCAGATTGTGGCAAAACCTATCAGGGGAGAAAAGAAATGGATAGAGCAAGGATTGGAAATTCGGGACAAACTGGTCAGAAGACCGGAAAAACCAAAACAAAAATCAATGATTCAGGAGGGTTTTGAAGTGGTGGTGCTGGGAGCGTTGCCGGGCGGCGAGCTATCAGCCGAGAAAGAAATGATTCCGCCGGAAATGAAGTTAACTCCCGGAGAGAAAGAGATTGTTCAAGGCATTGAAGAAAAAATTTCAAAATTTGGCTATGACTGCAACATCCGTTATGTTTATCTTGGCAAAAGAGATGCGTTTTTCAGGCCCAGAGCCAGAATTCCTTTCGGTTTTTTTAAAAACGTCTCCAGCGAAAATATGGGCGGTTTTAAGCCTGATAAAAGAACCCTGACCAAGTCAAAATCAGTTTTCTTCTGGTTTTTGGACAAGAGGATAGTTTATTTAAAGAAAAGAAGGCTTTTTAGGTATTATTGTAAAAGATGGACGCCTTTTTTCCCAAGAGCAGGAGGCACTTTCGTTTTGAATACTGAGGAATTGTCCACTTTATTTCATTTTCCGGGCAAAATGGTGGTTCCTGCTCCGGCTGTGTTGCGGGTGGAAGCCAAGAAAGGTGAAGCGCCTCCGGGCTTGCCTGTGGAATAATCGCTTCGGGTAAAACTTTTTTATGAAAAACGATATAAATTTTTTTGGCGAAACCACTTTTCGCAATACCAGAAAAAAATTTGGCATTAAAACCGACGATAGAAGACGGCATGTTTATGTGGTGGGAAAAACCGGCATGGGAAAGACGGCGCTTCTGGAAAATATGGCAATTCAGGATATTCAGTCAGGCAAAGGAATTGGTTTTGTTGATCCGCACGGCGAGGCAGCCGAAAATCTCTTGGATTTTATTCCTTCAAGAAGGCTTAATGACGTTATTTATTTTAACCCGGCTGACCTTGATTATCCGATTGCCTTCAACGTAATGGAAAAGGTGAGTGAGGAGCACCGGCATTTGGTGGCTTCCGGTTTAATGGGTGTCTTTAAAAAAATCTGGCCTGATGTCTGGTCAGCCAGAATGGAGTATATTTTAAATAATTCTATTTTAGCTCTTCTTGAATATCCCGGTTCCACTTTACTGGGTGTTAATCGGATGCTGGCTGATCCTGAATACAGGAAAAAAGTGGTAGAAAAAATTACAGATCCCATGGTCAAGTCTTTCTGGTTAACGGAATTTGCCAGATATACTCAAAGATACGAGGTGGAAGCGACGGCTGCCATTCAAAATAAAATTGGTCAGTTCATTTCCAATCCCTTAGTCCGGAATATCGTGGGTCAGGTTCAATCAAACATTGATATGAGAAAGATGATGGATGAAGGGAAAATTTTGATTGCTAATATCTCGAAGGGAAAAATAGGGGAGGATAATTCAAGGTTATTGGGAGCTTTGGTGATAACTAAATTACAGTTAACAGCTATGTCCAGAGTGGACGTTCCGGAAGAAAAGCGTCGGGATTTTTATTTATATGTTGATGAATTCCAAAATTTTGCCACCGATGCTTTTTGTAACATTTTATCTGAAGCCAGAAAATATAGGCTGGCTTTAATTTTGGGCAATCAATATCTTGCTCAATTAGATGAAATGACTCCTACCGGAAGGAGTACCAGGGTTAGAGATGCTATTTTTGGAAACGTCGGCACAATAATTTCTTTCCGGGTTGGAGCCGAAGATGCTGAATATCTGGAAAAAGAGCTAATTCCAGAATTTACCGCGGCTGACTTGGTTAATTTAGGAAAATATAATACTTATTTAAAATTAATGATTGACGGATTATCCGGTCGTCCTTTTTCTGCCGAAACTCTGGCTCCCTTGCCTCGTCCTGAAAAATCAAGTAAAGAAAAAATTATTAAAGTTTCAAGAGAGAGATACGGGACTCAAAGAAAAATTGTGGAAGATAAAATTTCTCGCTGGTCAGGCATGGTAAATTTGCCTGAAACCTTCCCGATTCAAGCTCAATCACCCGAGCGAAGCGAAGGGTGGAGAAGAACGAATGTTCTTCGAGATGTTTCCCAGGTTCTTTATGATGCCAAATGTTTTTTGTGCGGTAAAGACACGAAAGTAATTTTTCAGCCGGACGGCACGAGACCTGTTTATTGTAAGGCATGTCTGAAAAAAGTAAAAGTGCCGCCCAGTCGTCCCGAACCAATTATTGTAAAACTATCAGAAAGACCTGACCTTTCTCTCAAAGAAGCCCTGGAAAGTCCGGCTGTTCCTTTTTCTCAGCCTAAAAAGAATAGAGAGGAAAAACCCAAGCCCAAAAGAAAAGAGGTCAACTTGGACGAATTAAAGAAAGTTTTAGAAAAATCGTTAGACCAAAACCAAGCCCAGTAAGACAACTTCGACAGCCCCGCCCTTTCTCAGTTTCTCAAACCAAAATTGTTATCTGAAAGATTAAAATAAATATCGTAAAAATTAGATTTGAAAGATTTAGAAAGGGCGGGGTAATAGTTGCGAAGCCCCGTATAATCACCCTTTGGGGGGAGCTATACGGGGAGAAGCAAGTCGAAGTTGCTCTACTGGGCAAGAAAATAAAACTTAGAGTGTAAAGATCTCCCATGAAAACTTTAAAGGATTTTAACTTTAAGAATAAACGGGTTTTAGTGAGATGCGATTTTAACGTGCAGCTTAATGAAAAAGGACGGATTGCTGAAGACTTTCGGATAAAGCAGACCATTCCGACAATTGAATATTTAATAAAAAAAGGAGCTAAGACAATTTTGATGAGCCATTTGGGAAAACCGGAAGGGAAGATAGTTAACGAATTGCGGCTGAACCCGATTGCTAAAAGATTATCTGAATTATTAAATCGACCGGTAAAAAAATTAGACGATTGCGTAGGAAAGGAAGTTAAAAAAGAAGTTGAAAGAATTCAAACAGGAGAAATAATTCTCTTGGAGAATATTCAGTTCAATGCCGGAGAAAATAAAAACGATTCTAATTTCGCCAAAATATTAGCGAGTTATGCGGATATTTTCATAATGGAGGCCTTTGGTCAGTCTCATCGGAATTACGCTTCAATAGCGGGTATTCCGAAATATTTGCCTGCTGCCGCAGGTTTTTTACTGGAAAAAGAGATTAAGATTCTCTCTAAAGTTATGCAGAATCCCTGGCGTCCTTTGGTTGTCATAATTGGCGGCGTGAAGATCAATACGAAAATTGGCGTAATTTCCCAATTTTTAAAAAAAGCTGACCACTTGCTTTTGGGCGGCGAGGTGGCTAACGCCATTTTAATCGGTAAAGGGTTTTCTCTCGGTAGGTCTTTGCTGGACGATGAAGAGATCGCTCGAAAAGTTAAAAAAATCGACATTACCAATCTCAAAATTCATTTGCCAGTAGATGGCATCATTTCTTTGAGAGAGAGACAAAAAGATTACTCCAGAGAAGGAGCGATCGGTACCATTAAAAAAGAAGAAAAAATTTTTGATATTGGGCCTGAAACGATTAAGATTTTTTCTGAAATAATTAAAGAGGCTAAAATGATTCTATGGTCGGGGCCCCTGGGCTTGTCTGAGGAGAAAAAATTTGAAAAAGGAACAAAAGAAACGGCTGAAAGCATTGTTAAAAACAAGAGCGCTTTTAAAATTATAGGCGGAGGGGATACGATTGCGGCGGTGGATAAGTTTGGTTTGCTTCAAGAGTTTGATCACGTTTCTACCGGCGGGGGAGCTATGCTGGAATTTTTAAGCGGAGAAAAACTGCCTGGGATAGAAGCTTTAAAATAGTCGCTTCGGCAAGCTGATTTCAAAAGATAGTCTTCAGGTAAATTGCTTCAGGTGACACGCAGTCCGCTTAAACAGCAAAACTAAGTTAGTCTCCGCGTCTGCTATTTCTCGCCGAGCCTTACTTATTTTAAAAGAAAACTCAAAGAATTTTCGGGGCTCGGCTGCGAAGTGTCACCTTCGGCAATTGCCCGAAGACTAATTTATCTCTCTCACATTCTGTCCCGCTTTGTTATTCGTATACCCGAATTACAACGAAGGGTGAAGAAGAGATTTATCTCTTCGACTATTCGTAATAATTTCGTAAATTCGTAGGATGACTGAAATTAAAAATTTAAAAAAAGCAGCCGAACGAATAAAAAAAGCTATAAAAGATGAAGAAAAAATTATTCTTTACGGCGATGCGGATTTGGACGGCGTGAGTTCGGTAATTATTTTAAAAGAGAGCATCAAGAATTTAGGCGGTGAGGTCGCCGCTGTTTATTTTCCTGACAGAGAAACTGAAGGATACGGAATTTCAGAAACAGCCCTGAGTCATTTGAAACAATTTTCTCCTGCTTTATTAATTGCTTTAGATTGCGGTATAGGAAATTTTAAAGAAATCAATTTGGCAAAAAAACTGGGCTTTGAGGTAATAATTGTTGATCACCACGAGGTTTTAGATAAATTACCTGCAGCCAAAATTATTGTTGACCCGAAACAGAAATCCGACAAATACTCTTTCAAGGGTTTGGCAAATACCGGAATTTCTTTTAAATTGTCAGAAGCAATACTGGGAGAAAAAATGTCACCAGTCATAAGAAATAATTTTCTGGAAATGGTGGCTTTAGCCACCATAGCTGATATGATGCCTCAAGAAGATGAGAATAAAATTTTCATTGAAGATGGGTTGAATAATTTGGAAAATTCTTGGCGGCCGGGTATTCAGGCATTTTTTGAAACAGAAATTTTAAACGAATACTCAAATTTAAATCAAAAAGTTTCAAAGATTATTTCGCTCTTAAATGTTAGAGACGCAGAGAATAATTTGCCGGCCAGTTTCAGATTATTAACTTCTCAATCTGTGGAAGACAGCAAAAAACTGATTGAAAAATTGTTAGAAAAGAGTTTTCAAAGAAAACAAAAAATTGAGGAAATTATCAGAGAAATTGAAAGCAGACTTTTAAAGAAACAAGAACCCATCATTTTTGAAGGTGCAGCTCACTTTGAGGTTATGTTGATTTCTTCTGTAGCTTCCACGCTTTGCCACAGGTATAAAAAACCGTCTTTTATCTATAAAAAATTGGAAAAAGAAAGCCAGGGTACGGTTAGAACTCCTGCCGGAATCAATGGCGTTTCTTTAATGAAGAAATGCAAAAAATATTTAATCACTTTTGGCGGGCACGCTCAGGCTTCGGGCTTTAGGGTAAAGAACGAGAATCTGGAAAAATTTAAAGAATGTTTAATAGATAATTACGATTTATGAAAAAGATTATTATTTACACTGACGGAGGATCCCGGGGCAATCCCGGCCCTTCGGCCATCGGAATCGTTTTTTGCAACGAAAAAGGAGAGATTATTAAAAAATATTCCGAGGTTTTGGGAGAATCAACCAACAATGAAGCCGAATATCAGGCAGTAATTTTTGCCCTGAAAAAGTTTAAAGCGCTTTTTGGCAATAAATTAGCCAAAAATTCAGAAATTGAAGTGAGAGCCGATTCAGAACTTTTAATCAAGCAAATGCAGGGTTTATATAAAATTTTAGAACCAAAAATTCAGTCTTTGTTTCTGACAGCTTGGAATTTAAAATTAGATTTCAAAAAAGTAAAATTTAAAATCATTCCCAGAGAAAAAAACAAAACAGCCGACAGACTGGTCAACGAAGCTTTGGACACAAAGCAAGAGAATTTAATCTAAGATTAAATCAAAAAGCAGAGGAATGTCCTCTGTTTTTTTTGACCTTGAGTAGTATATCTAACTTTTTAGTATATGCGAAACTGCCGATTCCCTTTCCTATTCTATTCTATCCTAAAATTCTTCTAACAATTTTGAGATTTGTTTTTTGAGTTGCGGTATATTCTTATTCACGATTTTCCAGACTAAATCTACATTAACTCCGAAATATTCATGAATGAGAATATCGCGAGTTCCGGCAATCTTTTTCCATGGAATTTTGGGGTATCGGTTTTTGAAAGAAGTCGGCAGATTTTTAACGGCTTCGCCGATAATCTCTAACCTTCTTACCACGGCATCTTGAATCATAACCGAATCGAAAAATCTTTTTTTCGATATATTTTTAGTGTACTTTTCTATTTCGCCAATACTTTCCAAAATGTGTTCAAGAAAAATTTTAGGATCTTTTTTCATAGATTATTTTCTGTTCTTTCAAAATTATATCTTTGAGTAAATGATGAATTCCATCGTAAGTAAGCACATCAACCTTTCTGCCGAGTTTTTCTTGCAATTCTAATTGTAAGCCGACAAGGTCAAGCAGGGTTTTGTCTTTTCTTAGATTTACCAATATATCAATATCGCTTCTTTTTTTCATTTCACCCCTGGCCGAGGAACCAAAAAGCGCGGCTTTTGTGACGCCTTGACGCTTCAAAATAGGCAATATTTTCTTTTTAATAGCTTGAGTGGTCATATTTGAAGTATATCAAAAATTGGACTATTAGCAATGACTTTCAATTTTGGAAAAAGAAAAAACCTCGGCGATGTTTCGTCGAGGTTTTGTGGTTTTTTCACCTCCCTTGTTTAATTCTGGCCGGAATTATTTAATATCCCGACCGCAGGTTACGCATACCGGAATGGCGAATGTCCAGCGCTCCACCGTGACCACTTTCATCTCCTGTTTTTCAGGCTGGCAGTCGCAGTAAGCTGGTTTTTCCTCATCCGTCCCATAGCCGCTCGTGTTCCAGGGAATTTCGTTCGTCTTTGCCTGTGGCATCCGAATCACCTCCTTTTTGATTTTTTATAAAGAGCTTCTCCCTTTCAGAATTCACCGGCTCTTATGGCGGTCTCTGAAAGAGAGGCAAGACGAGTGATTATTATCTTGCCTTTTATATTTTCAACCTTTGCGCGGGTTGGTTTTCGCGTGGCGTCGCATTCTCTCGTAGCCCGATGGGTTCTTTTTCTCGGTGGCCCATCAACCTCAGCAACTGATTCCTGGAGTTAGCGTTTTAGCAGAAGAAGTGTTCTGATGGCTCGCAACAGTTGTTCGTGCGATTTTTTCCCCATCTCTTCGATAAGTTCTTCCAGGCATTCCCCGCAGTCTTCATCGCGTATGTGGCGGATGTGGGTTCGGATGTAGCGCTCAACCATAGGGATAGGAATATCTACTAAGTCATCCGCTGCCATTCCGATAGGGATTGGATGTTTACAAGTCCTTTTCTCCTTTTCCATTTTTGTTCTCCTTTCAGTATTTTTTGTATTTTCAACCCAGCCAGTGTAGCTCCCGACCATCCTTCGGCTTGCTCAGGACCGGGCCTTAACTGGGTTTATCGTTCAATCCTTATTAAGTTAAGATTCAAAGAGCTATTTGTAGGTTAAAATCTTTATTTCACTCTACACCTGTAGTATATTACGAAACCTTTATTTTGTCAATAGTAGCCGTCAATACATGGAAATTAAATACCTAAAATTGTGGGAAAATACTCATTTTTAAGCTAAATTAAGCTAAAACTTGACAGGGTCTTCTGGTTTGATATAATGTAAATGTTGACGGAAAATGCCGACAAAGTAAATAATAAATAAAAATTTTATATTACCTATCATGGACTTGGATAAATCTTTAGAAAAATTAGGATTAAACGGCAAAAAGGCCGATGTTTATCTGGCGGCATTGGAATTGGGGAAAGCCAGAGTGATTGAGATTGCCAAAAAAGCAGGCGTCAAAAGAACCACCTGCTATGACATTTTGCTTGATTTGGAAAGACAGGGATTAATTTATGAAACAGCCAAAGGCAAAAAAAGATTGTTTATAGGAGAAGACCCGGAGAAAATAAAAAAAGAACTAGTGGCAAAACAAAAAATATTTGATGAAATTCTGCCCGAGCTTCAGGCGGTTTACAATATAAAGGGCACCAAACCCAAAATCAGGTTTTACGAGGGCAAAGAAGGACTAAGGGAAGTTTATGCAGATACACTTAAATACTCTGGCGAATTGCTTTCTTTTGCGTCAGAAGATGTTTTAAGAGTGCTTGGCAAAGACTGGGCTGATTTATATTTGAAACAGCGCGTTAAGAAAGAGATCCATACCAGAGCTATAATGCCTAAAACTTCCGGCATCCAAGAGTACGCCGCCAAAGATAGGGAACAACTGCGCATGTCTAAATTAATCGATCCTCAAAAATATCCTTTCTCTGTTGAGATAAATATTTATGGTCATCAGCGAGTGGCTTTGATGTCTTCAAAAGAGGAAACAGGTATTATCATTGAGGGGGCTGAAATATACAAAACAATGAAATTGATATTTGAGCTCGTTTGGGATAATCTACCAGAAATTAAAGTTAAGTAAGAATTGCAACTAAAAAACAGAAAAACAAAAAAACAGAGAACATTCCTCTGTTTTTTGATGTCCCAGTAAGTCTGTAAGCCGAATTCTGTTCCGCCAGCTGGCGGAGGTGATTATCTATCTGGGCTAAAGATTGCTCTTTAGCTCATGCGAACTACTTTGAACCATCTCAACTTTGTGTAAAAAGTTAGCTGGCTTTGTTCTTGCTTCCAGTAAGGATTTAGCCGTTTCACCCT